>SL_7KL_010_BRINEDRAFT_10000262_pt1 | contig 24232 bp, 9 predicted proteins | sample SodLak_010_BRINE_FD_10663 | JGI IMG/M metagenome (IMG submission 10663)
TTATCTTTATTATCTTTATTATTGTCTCTATTCTTATCTTGTATATTAGTTTTTTCTAATATTTTTCTCTTTAATTCTTTGGTCTTTTTATCTTGATTTTTTTCTTTGAATCGTACAATATTATAAGATATAGTATATAATCCAAAAACAATGAATAATGATATAAGTAATAAAATAAAATAAATAATAATTGACAACATTTTTTATTTTAAAATTCTAGTATTCTTATATTTTTGTAATAAAATATCTTTACTTTTCTCATGATCAATATAAAAGAATGAATTCAATAGAACCACATTTTATTTTGAACGATTTAACATCATCCTATATTCGAGCTTATTATCAAACATTTGATGAAATAAATGCACAAAAAAGAGGATATTCACATGGAACTGAATGTGAAGAAAAATATATAAAAAGTATTCGTAATGTTGAAATTAATCAAGAACCTTTAAAACTGGCCATTGATGAAGCAAATGTTTTATTAAGCGATTATTCTAAACTAAATAAAATTCCTTGGAATATTTTTGCATTCAATCCTGAAAATAAGGGAGAATTTCCTTTCCCTCATACACATGGAGATTCAATATTTATTCCATATAATTGGGATAAAAGAGAAGTTAATTTAGATAATATTAAAATTATGGCATCTACATTAGTTCATGAAAAAATACACATATTTCAACGTGTATATCCATTAGAAACACACTTTCTTATAGAAAACGTATGGAATCATTCTTTTTATGATCATATAAAGAATTATGAAACACGATATAATAGAAATAATAATAATTTAATTGCATTAAGAAGAAACCCAGATACAAACCATTTCTTGTATATGGATGAAAAAAATGAACTCATTCTTCCTAAATTTAAAAAAACAAATGATGAAAGCCATGAAATAATAGATTCAAGAGATCATCCTTTTGAAATGATGGCATACAAAATGACTGATTATATAGAAAAAAGGTCTATTCCCAGTAAAGAAGAAAAAGAATGGATGGAAGAATATCTTTGAAAAAATAAAGAAAAAAGGTATATGGAAATATGGAAAAACTTAAGTTGAATAATTATAATCTTTTCTCAATTTTAAAAAAATCATTTCCTTCTTTTCATTTTTCGCAAGATAATTCAAATTGTAATCTACATGACCATAAAAAATATTGGAATTTCCATAAATCATTATTTTTATATTTTACCAATTGGATTCTTGTACTCACAATATTTCATAAAATCACTGTAAAATACCTTAATTTACTTTTTCTATCTACTGTTGTTCTTATTGGAGGTACATATATTTTTTATGTTAATCCATCTTCTTTACCTATTATTAGAGATAATGAAGTTGTTGTATTTCAAGGTATACAAAAGCATATTATTCATTTTATTTTTCACGTGATTCCTTTTGTATTTATATTATATAAATATGGTAAATATTTTTCATTAGATTATCCAAGTGATTCAAGATTTATTGCATCTTTTCTTTTAATAGCTATATATATGTTTTTAGTCAATTTTATTAATCTATATTTTTTGTATACTTTAGACTTGTATTATATTTTGCTTCTTATATCTTTTGGATATGTATTTCTTGTTTTATATCTAAGATATTATTATTCTACATGAACTATAATGAATTTCCTGAATTGACATTTTTTATATTATTTTCCACACAATTTCTTTGATTTTTTCAAGAACATGAGTGGGTAATCTAGCTGACCAATGTGTATATTTTCCAGATGCAATTAAAAGTGTCAGGAAATCAATCTCTTTAATTCTATCATTGTCATTATAATTGTTTTCACGATTTAGTTCATTTTTTTTACTATTGAAACAATCTATCGATAAAATACAAGCTATAATTTCTTTTAATTTGTCATCTCCTATTGCTTTTACTTTAACAAAACATGGATAATTCATTTTAAAACGATTGAAAGAATACATATAATCAAAATCTTTACACATAAAAACATTTCCATCTTCAACTTTTTGATTAATATTGATTATACGATCACTTATTTTTTCCTTGATTATGTATGATAGTGTTCTTAATTTATCTTCGTTTTTATCCAAAATATCTTGTATAAATAAGTCAAACTGTAAAATATAAAAATAATGTGTCGATTCTATTGCATATGATACTAAACATATATAAAGTGTATTCTTAAATTCAAATGGATCAGACTTATACATATTATATTGTCTTTTTATGCTGTCAAAATTCGTACATATAAATGCATCATAAAACTTATCGACTAATGTATATGATGAAAAAGGAATTTCTTTATCGAAGTGTGTATCTATAAATTCCCTCATCTTAGGTGTTAAATCTCCTTTAATTTTTTCATATATTTCCCATGTCATAGAATCACGATTTGTAAAATACCATTTAATTAAAGCATCATTGGAACAATGAAGAATATTTTTAGAATTGATAACATTTTCTAAATCTCTCAGGAATGGTGTTCCAGATAAATCATTTTTTGAGAGAAATACATAAAACAAGTGGTGAATAAACTTGGCTGCAAATCCCATACGATTCTCTGCAAATTTCATTTTATAGTCTTTTAAATTACCTTGTATTTCTTCTCTGAATAAATCATTTATATCAACTAATGCATATTGTGTCTTTTTTAAATAAGGCATGAGTAAATTGTTTATCTGAAATAAATCATCATCTTTTAATGTATTTGTCAATCTGTTTATATTTTTTTTTAAAATATGGCAAGAAAATGATTCTGTCGGTTTCGAAAATGATTCAGTCTTAAGTTGTTCTTGCATTTCTGTCATAAGTTCATTATCATTATTTTTATTATTTTGAGTGTTTTGAGTGTTTTGAGTGTTTTGAGTGTTTTGTGATATATCCCCTATAGGATACTGTTCAAATAATTTACTTGTGTCAAAAAATTCTAAATCTCCATCACATATTCTTGCTAACTTATATTTTTCTAAAGGTATATCTTTAAACCATGGATTTGTAAACTTATGTTTTGTAAAAATAATAAGATTTTTACGTGGACGAGAACATGCAACATATAGCAAATATTTTTCAGCATTAAACTTATCCATATCATAATTTTGTCGAGTAATTAAATGAGCATTTGCATCGATTATAATTACATAATCCCATTCTAAACCTTTAGATGCAGTATATGTCATTAAATTAATATGGTTTTTCTTCATTTTATACGTAATTTTTGATCCTTCAAATTGACTTCCTGAATCATCGTCGTTTTCAGCAAATGTAGAATTACTAGTTGACATATTTTGACTACTTCCCATATCATTATAAAATTGCTGAAATTCAATACCGTGTTTGAAGAGCAAATTGGCTATATAACACAATCCACGATATTTAGTCACACCTTTTACGGTTTTTAAATAACCTCTTGTTGGTGCTAAAATAGCTAATTTATGCATTGCAATATTTTTTGCTTTGAAAAAATGAATAATTGACATCAAGTAATTTTCAAATGATTGAGTGTTATGATAAGAATAAAATGTCACATCTAAATTTGGATGAGATTTTTCATTATGAAAGGTCAACTCAACTGTATTATAAGGTCTTAAATTTGAACAAAATTCTACAATATGCCCTTGAGAACGATAATTTTTAGTTAAATGAAAAGTACGTGCTTCATAATCTATCAAATACTTATCACTAGAGAGTCTAAATTGATAAATATTTTGATTGGGATCTCCTATAAAATGTAAATCGCTTCCTGATAATTTTTTCAAAAGAATTAAAATATTATATTGTATTTCATTCAAATCTTGTGCTTCATCCACAAAAATACATTTGATTTTTCTCATTTTATTCTTAATTTCATTTACATCTATTTTAAATACATCTGCTATAGGTGATTTTAAATTATCATCTGTCATTTTTTCATCATTATAAACAATCTCTTTTAAAAGTTGTAAAAGACTGTAAGATAAAATTGATACATCTATAGTTCTTGATACTTCTTCTCCTAAAACTGCCCAAGCAAATGAATCAATTGTATGGATATTTTTAACAGGAACATCATTCATCTTATTTTTACGTAATTTTGTAATGAAATCCTCTTTTGCATTTTTTGAAAACGTAAGCATAAATATACCAAAACTTGGATATACATTATTATCTATGAGTTTTCGAATTCTATGAATAATACAAAATGTCTTCCCTGATCCTGCAGTTGCCATCAATTTTGTATCACATTTTTCTAAAAAATAAATATAACGACTTTGTTCTTCTGAATAAGTTTGATCATTTGATTGATTTTCCATTACTATCTTTAATCAATAATAAAATCGTTCAATTGATTAATTAGTCGGTAATTTCCTATTAATATAACTTCTTATATCCTTTTCTTGTTTTTCTTGTTTTTCTTGTTTTTCTTGTTTTTCTTGTTTTTCTTGTTTTTCTTGTTTTATTTTACTTTTTTATTCAATATATGTTGTCAAAAAAATCAAAAAATTATGTATTTTTTATCATAAAATTATCGTCTATAAATGCATAGAGAATAGTCAATTATTTAATTTCATCATGTCTTACGTTATTGATCAATTCATTGCTGAAAATATTAATGCATCTTTAATCAGTTCTATGAATCTCAGTTCCGATAATTTAGCATTTAGGTCCTTAACAATTACAGGAGATTTACAAGATGATCCTGATGCACCTAACTTTAATTTTCAAAGTATCGAAAAAAATTATCAAGATAATTTTAAACCTTCATGGACTGCCGTCAATAAAGCGTTTTTATTAGATAATTTAGAAACAGGAGCTACTCTTTCTAGTGGAAAAGTAGGCGTTATATCATCATTTGATAATATAGATGTTCAAAGAACATTTATAACGACAGAATCTAGATATACAAATGGAACTTACTTTTCCAATGTAATAGAACCTTTTTATGTTAATACCATTAAATTTTTTCATACTGATCCTATGGACCAGCTTGTTTACGTTGAAAAACAACAATTAAATATGCAATCTTCTATTTTATCAACAAATTACAGAATTATAGATAGGATCAATGGAAGATTAGTTGTTGCATTAACTGATCTTTATGCGCCCCGGCAAATACCTTATACAATAATGCAAACAATTACCATCAAAAATGATAATAATCTTGATAGTGTTATTATGTATCATGAAGTATATGCTAAAGATAATCTTAAAGATGTTACATTTAACAATAATACTATCAATACAATGAGATCAAATGGAGAAAATGTCTCAGTATACATTTTATCTGGAAAAGGTTTCACACAATCATCCTCACGGACTGAAAAAGAATCAAAAGAAGTCGTTTTTGCAAGCACATATGTGATGGAAGAACCTGATTTTGTAGAAAATATAGGATTTAATGTTTATTCTAATAATACATCAAGATGTTTTAATAGTTTTCGTATTCATTTTAAACATCCTAAAACAGGAGAACAAAAAAATGAGGTAAAAATACACATACTTTCATCACTCATGACTGAAACAGACTTCCCATTACCTTTAGATGAAGCAAGAAAACTTGTATTAACACTCTATGTTGGTAATACAAGTCCATTAGCATCTTTTAATAAAATTAGATCAGATCATGTTTTAGCTTGGAATAAATTATGGAAAACAATAATTATAATAAATCCAAAACCAGGAATAACAGAAGCAGAAGAAGAAAAAATAAAGAAGATCAATCGTTTTATTAAAACTTCATTATATAATATTTATTCTTATTCTAGAGAATTAATGTATGTCGATCCTAATAGCAGAATAACATCTATTATTGATTTAAATGGAAGTATTGCTAACGAAGGAGATATATGGCTCATACCATTACTTATGTTTATACGTCCTAGAGTTGCACGATCTGCTCTGGATGTTCGTTATAAAACATTGAATCTGGCTCAACAAATCGCCGGAAATTATGGTTTTGGAGGAGCTAAATTTCCGTTTGTAGATAATATGAGTAGTACTAAAGATGGAGTATTTTGGGAATCAGTTACTCCAGTGACAGTATTTAATAATTGTATGATTGCAATAAATACTTGGAATTATTATCGTATTTCAAGAGATCGACAATGGTTATCTTCATATGGATTTGAACTCTTGAAAAATATAGCTGATTTTCTTGTTGGTATTGCAGAATATGATGATAATACAGATACTTATGACATAAAAAATATAATGGGATTAAATGGAACAGAAAGTAAATCAAAAAATAGTTTTACACATAATCTTGCACGTTTAGCCATTCGTTTTGCAATAGAAGCCGCTTATGAACTCACATTTTTTGTAAAAGATAGTTGGCTTGATGTATATTTAAAATTAGAACTTAGTTATTTAGATGAAGACAGACAAGAAATAATTCTATTTGATGCATTAAGTATCGAAGAAGAAATGTACAAAATAATAGAAGTATTCTTCATATTGACACCTTATTATTCAAAAATCTTTTTTGGAGTGAATGAAAATAGAGGATTTCATAAAAATCCTGAAATCATTAAAAAAAATCTAGATTTTTATATAACAAGAATAAAAACCCGATTTGAATTTCATCCTTTCAATGTTACATTATTAGCTATATTATATGGTCTTTATTCACAATTTGATGAATCTTTTGTAAAAGAATATGAAAAATACCTCGACCGATTTATGGAAAATTTTATAGTTGGTATTTGGAATCATATGTCACCATTTGACTCACGTAAAAAAGAAAATTCCATCAATATGAATTCTATGTTTTTGATGATGATATTACAAGGAATGACAGAAGCAACAATTAATGGAGGTGTTTCTGAAACCCAATTTTATTATGAAGAATTTAGAACACAAATAAAAAATGATATGAATATGCCTTCTTACTGGAATAATATTCGTATAAGAAATATTGGATTAGAACAAAAAGATGATTATTTTACAAGAAATAATACTTTATATATTGCAAGCACACAATAAATGATCAAAATATAAGAATAAAAAAACAAAAAATATAAAAATATAAAAATTATTTACAAAAATTGATAATATGTATACATAATATAGAATATAAATATAAATAAAATAAATTAATATATTTTATAAATAATTAAGAAATTAAAGAATTTTAATGGAAAAAATAAACAATAATTCGAAAAAAAATAATGAGAATGAAGAAAATTCATATCAAAATTTATTTGTAAAAAGAATGAATGCTAAAAATGATTTAATCGAAATATGTAAATGTTTCCCTGATATATTACCATTTTGTCCACCACAAACAGTTGAAGGTGCATTAGATTGTATTTTTTATATGGCAGATAGAAACATTAAAAAAGGACATTTATCTGTTGGATTTACACAGCTGGCTTCAAAAAAATCTGACCCTTTTTGTATGACCCCGCGAATTTTGTCATATTTAGAAAAGCAATCATATTATGAATGATTTATCATTTTTTATTTTTTTTATTATTTTTCTTCATTTTTGTTGATATAATCTTTATAAAACAGATAATCCTCTTCATCTATAGGGTTTCTCTGTGCATCCAATCTTGCCAAAATAAAATCTTTTTTTCTATTTTCAGGTACTCGTGTCTTAAGACCAAGTAAAGAACGATTAAAGAAATATTCCAATATAAGAAAAGTCAAAATAATAGTCAAAAACCAGACCAAAACATTCCAAAATATGTTCCCTATACTCATAAAAAATATTATCAATCCAGGAATATTATCTAGTAAATATTTTTTAGTCTTTTCTATTTTTTTTGTATGACCCAAAAATGTAAAAATTGGAATAAATATTTCGTTTAATACAGACATAATCATATCTTTTGTGACGATACCTACCGTAAATCCAACTGCAGCAACTACAATATCATTTGTGTACATGAATTTTTGAAATTCATAATAATAGCTATTATATCTACTACGTATTTCACGAATGACATCTTGTGCACCTATGAACTCATCTGGACTCCTTATTTTTGTTTTAGGTTCATTCGATTCTTCTTGAATATCATAAATATTTTCTTTTCCTTCTTTTTCTTTTCCTTCTTTTTCTTTTCCTTCTTTTTCTTTTTCTTCTTGTCCTTCTTTTTTTTTATTAATATTTTCTATTTTTTCTTTATTATTTACAGCTTGATCATTCCAAGAAAAATAAATTTCATGATTCACATTATCATTAGTATTTTCCAAAGTTTGTAAATACATTCTTTTATATGAATAGAAAAAGAAATAAAAAATAAAAATAGATATTATTTTCTTATTTTGTTTATTTTCTTATTTTGTTCCGTTTATTCCGTTTATTCCGTTTGTTCCGACCTTTTCATACAACAAAATGGTTGATATAAATAATTATTATTCAGAGAAAAACGATAAAATTTATTTGGAAATAATGATGTCATTTTATTTATGATATATGAATAAAAATATATAAAATAATTCTCTTTACATTTATGTTTTTTATCTAAAAAATAAAAATAAAACAAAAACTTATAATAAGAAAAACGATTCCAAATGGCAAATCAAAATCCACAGAATACAGCTAAACTTAATATTATTGAATTTGATGAACAATTTTTTCAAAATAGTCTTAAAAATGATTTTGCATTGTTTATTAATTCCGATCAAAAAATAGTATTTGGACCATACAATATGGGTGACATTAGCATTTTAGAAGCTAAACGTCATTCTATTAAAATTAATGGTCCTTTAGAAACAACAGACACTATTTATACAAAAAATATAAATACAGAGTCAACAACAAGTGATATAATTCATTCACAATCTGTGCATTTTGATAATACAGATACAGTACAGTTAAAAAGTTATAATATTGATAGTCATAGAATAGAAACAGATATTCTTATTTCAAAAAGTAATATACTAGAACATATTGATTCAAAAGATATTACAACACACAATTTTGAATCAACTACAAAAAGTGATTTTAATAAAGTCAACATTAAAGATGCTTCCATTAAAAAGATATTTGTAGATCAAAGTCATATACAAGATCTTGATATTAACAATCTAAATGCATCGAACAGTATATCTGAAAAAATGGATATCAATACAGAACTGAATGTATTTGGTCATACAACTTTATCAAATACACTTGTTTCAAAAATTAATGTTTCAAATGAACTTAATATGTTAAATTCATTCTTACAATTTTCTACTGATGATAATCAAATCAATTCAAATCTAAATCTAAACACACAAGACGATAATCAAGAACTTCATTTTTATTGGGGAAATACTAATGAAAATGGATTACGTTTTATAAAAACAATTGATGCAGATTTATCCATATCTTTATCCAATACAACAAGTAATCAACCTATATTATATTTATCTCATCAAGGAGAATTAAGTGTTGAAAAAATTAAAGTTGAAAATATGGAAGTTTCGGGAACTCTTACTCTATTTAATGAAATTAATCAGATTTCTGATATTAATGAAAAAAAAGATATCAATCAGATAAATAATGCTTTAGAAAAAATCAAAAATATTCACGGTTACACTTTTTCTATGAAAAAAGATATGTCTTCAAAAGAAAGATGCGGAGTTATTGCGCAAGAAGTTAAAGAATTTATACCACAAGTAGTTTTCCAAAATAAAGAAAATGAACATTTGTCTGTTTCTTATGGTGGGTTAGTTGGTGTTCTTATAGAATGTATTCATGAATTATCATCACGTATAGAACATTTAGAAAAAAATATAAATTCTTAAAAAATATTGATCCTTTCAAATAAATCTTTATCTGACATTATATCATACTTTATCACATTTTTACTTTCCGTTTGTTCTTCAAGAATACTTATCAATTGTGTACGAAAAACTTTTTTATAAACTTTCATTAAGTCATGTGGACTATTCACATAGAATAATTCTAAAAATTTTTCTTTTGGCATTGGATTAAAATTTCCTGATGATATCATTGCAAATTGTTTTAGATCGATAAAATGAATATTTTCTTTATATTGATTAAATAAAAAGTGGAATGTGTCAAAAAATGTTGAAGGATTTTTATTTTCTATATCATTGTATGATATAAATATTGTATTTCTATTTTTATCCAATATATTTTGAAATATATTAATCATTTTATTGTAATTTTTTCCATGTGATTTATTTTCATAGATATTAGAATTATACAATCGTAGACAATGTGTATCTCCAACATCAGAATCATGAATGTATAATTCTGTAATATTTTCTTTCATATCATTTTCGATATTTTGTTCATAAATATGAACATCAAAAAATACAACCTTATTTTTCCGTTCATTTTGTTTTCCTTTTTCTTTTGATGAAAACAGAAAATAAGGTCTTATCACAAAAATTCCAATAACTACGGTATAAACAACTAATTGAAAAGTAATGAAGTCAATATTATTTTCATATTTTTCAATATTATTTTCATCATAATGATCTATAATTGATAATTGAGTATGTGTAAAATTGTTCTTAGGTTCTATAATACCATCTGCAAAAATAATTGGACTTGTGTCAATAGTATTATTTGTAAAAGTTGGGAATAAAGGTAGAATATATGATATGAAAAGATTACAAGATTTTTTGATGAAAGTAAACATAAAGATTTATAAAATTTTATAAGATATCAACTATGATAAGCTCTTATATAGTTTTATGATTTTATGATTTTATGATTTTATGATTACTTTAAAAAAATTGTAAATAAGATTTATATTTTACAAAAATTCAAAAAATCATAAAATTCTTTATTTGTTTAATTTAATTTATTATATGAATTATCGTCACTTGTAATAAAGGATATATTTTTTTGTTTTTTTCTGTATTGAAATAAAGTGATTGACCATGAGTATATCAAAATATAATGCAGGAGAACCTTTTAATTCATCGCTTTTTTTATATTTACAACCTGAAATTCAAGTCAGAGAAAATTTATCTTCTGTTGAACAAACATTCGAATATTATGAACAAAAAAAAGATAATCCCGATGGAAATGATGATCCAAGCAATTGGCTTTGGTCATTGACATTTTTACCTAATGATTTTGATCCAGAAGTTTTTATTGTTGTTCAGAAACTAAATCTTAATATAAGCTTATTGAATACAGAAATTAAAAATGCCAAATTATTAGATGGTCTTACTGAAGATGATATAGAATCTAAGGCAGAATTTGTTAATTCATTAGGCTTAGAAGGTAGACTGATTGCCCCAAATGTACTCCAATTTTTAGATGAAGAATTGGAAATTACCCCACAAATTTTACAAGTTAACGACGAAATCAGATTATTAAGACAACTATTTTTTACCATCATTTTTGTTAAAGTAACCGAAATAATAGATTCACGAACAATACGTATTGAACATAGAACATTAGCTTTAGATAATGTTGATGAAAAATATGAAGCAACAGGATTAAGAGTTATAGAAAAAGAAAGAATAGCACGAATTAATTATTTAAGAACTTTAGTCAAAAATGATGAACCTCCTACAGAATTTTCTGTTGGAACTTTACGTTTTAATCCTGATTTATATCGTCTTTTATATCCAAATACAAGATCACTTACTGACGAAGAAGCATTCTTGCATTATAAAGAAAGACTTGATAGAATAGATAAAACATTTGGTAAAGTTGATGATTTTATAAGAGTATTTTTGGGTGAATCTAGTACAGATAGTAATACTAGCTTATTCAATGAAATAACTCTTACAAATAGATTAGTTTTAAATTTTCCTGAAAATAAACAATCTGGATATTTAAGATTTATCGATCAAGACATATATTATATTACAACAGACGATCAAAGAACTTCTTCTGAATTAAGTACCGGATTTCAAGGTCTTATTACCGAAAAAGCAATTAAAACTTATATTGAAAGATTGATTTTTAATCCACCACCTTTATTAAGATTTGAAGTAGAAGGGGAAGCTATTTTTAGAGAAGGATTTCGCGTCTTCAATGAATCAAGTTTTGAAGAAAATTCTATTACAAATTTCAAAGGTTTAGTTAATTTTCAAAGTAATACTGTATTTGAAGGTGATACTGTTTTTAAAGGAAACCTTAATATCGCTTCCTTAGAAAATACAGAATTTAGAAATATTGTTGAATTTTACGATTGGTCAAAGTTTTTTGGTGAAAGTGTATTTCTTAATACTGTTAATTTTCTTAATAATGTAAACTTATCTGGTTATACAGATTTCTGTATAAATGAAGATGTTGGACCTATAGAAGGACAAGTTGTACATTTTCATCTTCCTGCCGCTTTTTTTCATGATACCTGGATACAACATAATTTAGTTATAAGAAAAAATTCCACTTTTGAATCTGAAATTGGCTCAAAAAGCATTTTTAATGGGTTAGTAGAATTCTCAAATTTAACCAAATTCCAAAAAGATGTTCATGTAGAACCTTCTTGTGAAATGAGATTTTTATCATCTAACATTCATTTCGATCAAGGAATACAAGTTTATAGTAATTCTCATTTTACTGAAAATTCCAAAACATATTTTGATGGAGAAGTCATTGTAAATAATAAAATCGTATTTGAAGGTGATGCCAAGTTTTTAGGTGATTTAACTATTGTATCCGAAAAGAATACAGAATTTAGAAATATCGTTGATTTTTATGACATCATTTATGTTCACGGAAATTTTATATCTAATTCAAGAACAGATTTTCTTGATAATGTTAATTTCTCCGGATTTACAGATTTTTGTGTAAATGAAGATATTGGTCCAGTAGAAGGTCAATTTGTACATTTTCATTTACCTACATCATTTTTCGATAAAACTACTTATTACGATCATTTATTGATGGAAGGAACATCTTTGTTAGAAACAAAAGAAGATACAAATACAGTTTTTAAAGGTAAAGTTACTTTTTGTAATGAAGATATTGTATTTAAGTCCCTCCAATTAAACTCAGAAACACATTTCAACAATTCAAACACTTTTTTTAAAGATGGGTTTAGTGTTAAAAGTGGTAAAGCACATTTCACTTCTAATTCAGATACTCTATTTGATAGTCAAACAACATTTCATAATAGTAATGTTTTTAAAGGACCTGTTTTCTTTTTGGGTGATGTTGAAATTATTTCAGAAGAAAATTCTAAATTCAGAAATAATGTCGAATATTTTGGATGGAATATTTATCATGGACAAATAGTAGCCGCAAATAGATGCGATTTTATCAATAATGTAAATTTTTCAGGATTTACAGATTTTTGTGTCAATGAAAGTATTGGTCCAATTCCTGGACAATCAGTACATTTCCATTTGCCTACTAAATTTTTCGATGAAACATGGATAGTAGATCATTTATTATTTCGTAAAAAATCATCACTTTTAACTGAAGATGGATCATCTGCCGATTTTGAAGGAGAATCATCATTTCATAATAAAACACATTTTAAAGGAACAGTTCACTTTTATGATACAATTCTAAAAGGTAATGCTTATTTTGAAGATGATATAGAATTTTATAAAAACGTAAAAATAGATAAACTACTTGAAACATACCAGTTAAACGTAATCAATAAATCATATTTCCATGATAATGTACTTTTAAATGCATTGTTAACACAAAATGGAAAAAGTATATTTAATGGCTATGTAGAATTTCAAAACCCTATTTTTATTTATGATATATCCACATTTGAAAAAGATGTTATATTCAAAAATAATACATCATTTGAAGCACATAACACATTTTTAGAAACAACTGAATTTATAGGAAAAACATCATTTAATCAAATTATTGCTTATGAAACATCAAAATTTAATGCTAATGTTATATTCAATGATAAAACTATATTTAATCATGAAACACTTTTTAACATGTTGTCTACATTTTACAAAATATATAGTGAAGATATAGTAAGCATACTATTAACTGTTCATGATTTTGTTAATAAAAATACTGCATTGTTTGAAAATAAAGTTATATTTAATGATACATCACATATAGAAGGTGATGTCACTTTTTCAAATGCAAATGTTACTTTTACTGATACTTGTCTTTTAGAATTTTTGGGAGATTTAAAAATTAGAGGAGAAACAACATTACTCGATCATACGATCATTAAAGACAATCTTGATATAAAAGCAACTAATACTCTATTCAATGGATGTAATGTATCATTTGAAAATGAACATTTATATATAAATACCCAATCTACATTTAATTCTACAGCATTGTTTAATAGTAACATTGTAATAAATGATAAAATCTTAGCATCAGGAAAATCATATTTTCAAGGACAAACATATTTACAAGGAAAAGTTTCATTTGATAGTAATGTAAAAGTCAGATCTTCAGATGATACATCGTTTTATTGGAAAGGTGACATTACTTTCGCTTCTCCCGTCTATTTTGATACAAGTATAAATGTTCAAGAAGAATCTATATTCTGGAATAAACTTTGGTTAAATAATACATTATATGCAAATGAATCAGTTTTTGACGGAATTTCAGTTTTTAATGATGATGTACATTTTAAAGGATCAAATACTAGTATAGACAATTTATATCTTAAAAATGTATCTTTAGAAAATGAAATAAATTTTTTAACAAATTCTTCTACAAAATTCCTATCTGGTTCTAAATTAGAATTATTAGAAACTGATTTGATTATCGATACTTCACAATTTCAAGTTTTGCAAGAAGCATTTTTCACAGAAATAAATACTTCTAATTTAAATGTCAAAATTGGTCATTATTATGATGTTCAGTCATTTTATAATGATATCAATACATCCGGTCTTGTTAATATCAATCAAGAATTATTCATCAACTCTAATGCTTTATTAAATATTCATGGAAATGCTTTCATGCAAGGATATAACACAATTAATTTAGCTGAAATAGATCATCTTTATTTTAACCAAAGTCAAGGTTCTAATTTGATAATTGAAAACATTCGTGTAAATAATCATTTAGACATCGATAAAATAGAAGTAGATTTGTTACAAGTTAATCATAATAGTAATATAAACTGTTTTATAGAAAATGGTCAATCTCTAAAACATCAAATAGATGACTTATATGTTCAAGATGCTAAAATACAAACTTGTGAAATTGTAAATAATACCGTGGAAAATCTAAATACACAAGATGCTTTTATTCACAGTTTAAATTCTTATGAAACACAAGCTAAATTTCTAGAAAGTGATCACTTTAATACAGACAAAGCTAAAATAAATTATGCACGTATCATCTCATCATCTAATGATGATGCTTTTTTTCATAAGCAAAAAGTAGATAATCTAAATTGTAAAAATGGATTTATCAATAAAAATGAAGTAAATCAATTATTTTCATCCAATTTAGAAAGTAAACATGCAAGTATAGATTCCCTATATGCATTACATTCACGTTTAGACACAATGATATGTACTTATAAAGCATCTTTTCAAGACACATTTACTATTAATCATAATGCAAAAAATATTTATAATTCTAATGCAAACATCGATTTAGCTCAAATTAGAGAACAATATTCTCAAGAATTAAATGTTATAAATGGACATTTAAGTAATGCAAATGTTATTAATCTAACATCTGATGATCATACAAACAAAGTTCAACATTCGAGAGATTTATTCACTTCTAATTTAGAAAGTGATTATGGATTAATTCATGAAGGAAATATAAAAAAAGCACATATAGATTTATTAGAAAATAATCTACAAAAAACCAATAAATCTTACATACAAAATCTTTTTTCTAGTAATTTAGAAATTACTGATCGTTTTATTAGTCATAAAGAAAGCCAACATTTAGGAACCTCTCAGTTTTATGATAAAACCTTATTTTATGATCAGATTAATGCACATGGTGGTGTAAATATAAATGGACAATTAAATGTATCCGGGAAAAATAATAAAATCCATAATATAGATATCACAAATTCACAATTTAATCAATCTATTCGCTTTTTATCTACACCTCATATGAAAAATAATCTGATTGTTGATGGAGCAACATATGGATCAAGAATAGGAATCGGTCCTTATATGAAAAAAATAAACACTCCATCACATACACCAACAAACATGAAAAATGTTTTTTCATTTAATAAGCAATCCGGAACAAAAGTCTTTGGAAAACGATCACACTTACAAGGAATTGATGGAGGTCTATGTGTAATGGAAATACAACAATATCCTAATTCTATAATACATTTAGCAGATGGTATCTCTCCTATTCATATATCATTTTTTCCATTGGTTTTAACACCACAATCAGTAGGTGTCTCAGGAAGAATTACAATTATAGAAAGAGGAATTCATGGAAGAAAAATACAATTTAAAAATAATTTAAATTGGATTATGGAAAATATTAAAGAAAATATTAAAAATAATACAGAAGACATTGATGAAAATAAACAAATACAAAAAACATCACCAAGTCCAAATACATTTGGAGGATATTCATTACAAATATATGAATACAATGTTTTATCACAAGATATCATTTCCATTCGTTTAATTCAAGAAAATGCTATTCTAAATGATTCCACATCTGATGATGAAGATATTAAATGGATTTTTTCTTTAGATTCGATTTCACTTTCTATTATTAACATCAAATCTCTAAAATCCTTTTCTAAACAAAATAGTGATCACAATCAGACACAAGTTTTTATTACAGTATATCAACATATCACATCACCAAATATACCACTCGATCCAGTTGAATTCCCAAATAATATTATAAGAAACTCACCTGAAGATAAATCATATATTGTTTTTTATGATCAAGATTCTAAACTGAAAAATATTCTGACAATAAGTGATAATTTCCCAAGACAAAATTATAGTATCCCAGAACACGGATTAAAGATTAATACACATAATCATAATAATAGTTTTATTTGGACGGTCGTTTATCCATTTAATAACGAAAACTACGAAATATATCCCATTTATTTGTATGATATAAACTATAAAAATATATCGATACCTGTCCCTCTAAATAATGAAGGATTATCTTATAAAAAAGATCATATTTCACTTATTGCTTATCATGAAAATAGACCAACATTAGACATTCATCCAACATGGTTCAAAGTGATCAGAAACGGGGAAATCCATTCTTCAGCATTAGATGAATCCAATAATATTTATTGTATAATAAATCCTACAACTCCATCACATTATGTTTCTTTAGAAGAATATGAACCAACTACACATGAACTGGTTAAAATGGAAAAAAGAATTGAAAAAATAAATATCCCTAAAGAAGTCGATTTTAATGTAAATTACTATATAGTCAAATTAGATCATATAGGAAAAATCATTTGGACGATTCCTGTTTATACAAAAAATATTAATGGCATAATTACCACACCAAAAAATGATATGATATTCTATGGATTATTTGACACAAACAAACCTTTAAAATTTATCGATAATACAAGAAACAATATTCTAGTAAAAGATGAAAATGATAGAGACATGGATTGTTTGTTCTTGTCGATGATTGATTATAAAGGAAAATCAAAATGGAATATCAAAATAACATCTGAAACACCTTTATCAAAATTGAATACAATATTACTCAAAAATAATGATTTCATTACATCATTTTATATGGATGATTCAAAACATATTTCTTTCTATGATATTAATGATAGTGTTTCTAAAATTATAAATCCTAAAACAACATTTTTACCTTCTATTCCTCAAAATTCATGGAATTACTTTTATGTAATCACAAAATATTTACCTAATGGATCGATACATTGGAATTCATGTATTACTTCTGTAGAATCAAATATAAAAATGAAAGCCATAAATGATGGAGGAATTTTAATTGCATTTGTACCCCATCAAAATACACAGAAAAATAAACAAGAATGTGTCATATCTCATTTTGATGGATCAAAAGCATTTGACGCTACTTCACTAATGGATAAACAAAGAGAAAAATTAACAAATGAAAATATAGATATCAATGAAAAAATTAAAGAATCGATATTAATTATTATAAAATTAGATAGTTTTGGTAGATTAGTTTGGCATGTTCAAGTTGAAAGTGATAATTTCACCACACGTTTTATAAACTATGATATTAATCCCGTATTTGATGGAGGATTTGTGCTAGGTGTTGGAAATAATATACATAATAATTTATTATCAACAAATTTAACGATATCATCGATTGAAAGAAAAATTAAAATCACTGATGCATCAAATACAACAAAAACGTATGATAATCTTATCCATGTGAAATTATCATCTCAAGGGCATTTGCAATAAAAGAAAAAACTATAAAATGATTGAATTATCATTATTTTTTATTTATGTTTTGTTTTATCTTTTATTTTATTTACACATTTCAAAAAGGCATCTTCTTGTGAGTAATCTTTTTCAGCTGTTAAGGCTTTATTAATTCCTCTAATTTTATTCATTTTAATTTGTGTCTCTTTTATTTCTTGTTCTAATAATTTTACTTTTTGTAATTCACTTTTTAAATTATTGCGCGCATTATCTATTGCAATATGATCATTTGCATTTTCGATGTTTAAACCTTTTGCAATACCCTTATATTCCTGTCTTCTTTCCTTCACAATTTTAAGACGTTCTGTTAAATGCGTCAATTTTGTTTTCAGTTCAATCTCTTCTTTTTCTTTTAAGTAACGGAATTGTTTATGTTGTGATTGACTCATTGGAACATATATATTTTCAATAACAGGATATGAAAATTTGCGAATATCATATTGAAGATTTAAATAACTTACTTTTCCTGCTATAGAGTTTAAAAATCTCTTTATTGCTTCTGGCTTGAAATTACCTGTAGGTTCTAGTAGATGATTTTTTATTTCAATCCAACTTTCAGGTAATCTTTTTTCTTCTTTATCTATTAATAGATTTAATAATTTTGTCAAATGTTCAGGTTCTGTAGAAAATGGTGTTCCTGATAACATCAATACTCTTGCAGATTGCTCTTTTGATTTGTTATATGAATTATATAATGCTTCTTTAATAAGTGTTACATTAGGTTTTTCTTGAGGATTTAATTCTTCTATTCCAGAATATAAATTATGTGCTTCGTCTATTATAATCAATGTATTTTTGAAGATATCTTCACTTCCATTTCTTTTGACAAGTATTTTTCTGACTTCTCCATTTCCACTTTTCCCACACAAATTACTAAATTGTCTATATGTTAATGGTTTTATAGACCATGCTTTACCTAACAATCGTTGATTCTGTTGTTTATATTTTTCTTCATTTTCATGCGGTTTATCACCTTTATCTATTATATCTTTAATGAGAGCCATATGACATACTTCCTTAAATAGATTTTTTTTCATATCATCTCTTAAAGTATTTCTAGTTACCCATAACACTGTATAATTATTAGGTTCAAAATTTGTCGTTGCTGTAGCAATAGCAGCACATGTTTTTCCTGTTCCTACACTATGGAATAATAACATTCCTTTTAAATTTAGATCAGGATGAAAATAGTTTCTTACAAATTCTTGAGTAGGATTAAATCTTATTAATTTTGGATTATTAAGAGATTTTTCTAAATCATTTAATCCTTGATCCTTTATTTTTCTCTTTACTTCGTCACTTAAAGAATCATATATTCCTTTGTTTTTATTATCACATAAACTTTTTATTTTTATTTCAGATGTATCCCACTTAAAATGATTATAAAAATTATTATGAACATATTCATGAAATTCTTGAAAATCACTATATTTTCCTTTAATAGGATTTTTGTGATTAATTTCTAAAGATGCAAATGTACCTTTAAAAATATCTTTTAATATATTTATTTTCTTTTTTTCATTTTCTATATTCTTTATTTCATTATTTAATTTCTTTTCATATTCTTCACTTTCTTTTATTTCTTCTTCATTTTTCTTCCTCTTATCATCCCCAAATGGATTTAATTTTGTAACTAATCCTTTATTTTCTTTATTTAAAGTATTTATTGTTTTTCTAATATCATTCAATTCTCTTTCTTTTTCTTTCTTCAGTAAATCAACCCTTTTTTTATCCACCTCTGATTGATTCAATATTGGTTTTTGCATTGCGATCAATCCAGGTTTAGCTTTTTTTGATTTGGCAATTAAATAATTAATCATTTTACTTGCATCATGATCTTTATGCTTATAATCTAAATTTATGAGTACTTTTTTAAATCTGTCTATGTTATATCCTACTAAATCAAAAGTAGAAGTATCTTTCTTAACTAATTCTGGATCATTCGCAATTTTTTGCAAATTATTAAAAAATTCATTTCCTTTACTTGTTTTCAACTTTTTACAGAAATATTTTCTTAATTCATTAATACTATATTCAGATTTAAAGTTCAATAATCTTCTTTCTGGCTTATTAACATTATTTGTTTTTTGAAATGGTGCTTTGACATTTATATAATTCTTATTCACTGTTATCTTTTTTAATAAATCTTTAGGTTCAGGTAATTCACTACTATTCTGCATAAAAAATGCTAATAACATATGATAAATTGTTACAGGAAAATCTTTTGTTGATTTATCTTCTGAGCAAACACCATCCCTATTTATTATTATATCTACATCATTTGAACTATTATCAATCCTATATCCAATGTCACGGAAATTAGCATTATTCATTAAATTATATTTCTTATTCTCCAGCCTATATAAACCTAAATTCAAAGCAATCATGGCTCCTTTTGAATCTTTTGCACGTTTAATGAATGAATTTATATTTGGAGATAATAAAGGTGGATATAATGTATGAAAAATGACTTCATAATTTTTACTATCTTTATTTAAATTATCTTTTATTTTGTCTTGGTTTTTATCATAAAAATCATCTGTATTATTTATTACTTGATTTAATTTTTCGAAAATTTCATTTTTATTTTGTTCTTGATTATTTTGTGATTTTATGAATTTACACAATTTCTTTCTTAATTTTATCATATCAATTGTTTTCGAAAATAATCCACTTATTCCTTTTTTTAAACTTTTTAGAATATCCAGAAAACCATCTTTTAAGAATTCCTTTACATCAGGAATGTTATCATATGATAAAAATACAAGAAATAAATGCTCGGTTGTTAAAGGAAAATCTTGAGTTGGATTGTTTTCATTACATTGTTTATCTAATATATCGTTATCTTTATCTAAATTTATTTGTATATCATATTCAGATAAGTTCCTTACATTAGAATTTGCAATTTCTTCATTTCTTTCTGCACTTGATGAATTATTATTTTCTTTATACAATGATTCATTATTAGGTTCATCTTTTAAATTTATTCCAATTCTTTTTCTTTGATTTATATCATTAAATACAGCAAAATTATTCACATTACTACCACCTTGTTGTTTATTTATTTCCTTTGAAATATTTGTAATATTTGTACTATTTTCATTATTATCATTAGTATTTGTTAAATATTTTTGACTTGATTTTTTTGAGGGTGATGAATACTGATCAAAATAATATATACCATTCTTTGGGAATTCAAAATTCTCATTTTTCTTACTTTTATCTATATCTTTAAATTTTATGTATCTCAAAAAATATTTATGTACACTTTCATTCATTGCATAATCTATTGATCCGCTTATGAGTAAATTATTCATTTCATCACAACAAGTCATTTTATCATGTGTTACTTTTGCATAACTTGACAATAAATCATGTAATGTATATTCTTTAAAATTTGTATTACCAACAAAAAATTGTTTATATGGACCAAAAAATGCAGTGTCATACTTATATACATAAAGAGGCCATCCAGGAAGATCTTTCTGATCTGAAGGTTTAAATGTTAAACCTTTTTGTCCACAATATCTTGTAGATCTCCCTATTATTTGTTTTTCTAATGATTTTGAAATCTGTGGCTCAAAAATATGAACATATTTCACATCATATAAATCAATACCTTCTTTAAAACCACTATCTATTACTATAAATCTTAATAAATCTCCATTTATATTATCAGGTCTAAGATTGATTAATTCTTTAATATTTTTGATTGCTTTTTGACTTAATCCTTTATTTTCATAAATATTACTCTTTGTTAATAAAACAACATTCCCAGTACTAGGATTTGTCTTTCCTATCAAATCCTTTTTTTCTGGAATAGTAAGATTTCTATTATATAGGGGTTTTTTACCATAAGCTATTAAAGAACTATAAATAACTTTTGCTCCTTTACCATTCTTTACGCTAGAAAAGAACACATGCTTAAAGTATTTACCAGTTTCTTTAAAATCTTTTGAATCTAATTCTTGTACTTTTTCTATCATTGTCTTCATCTTTGGAGAAATAGTATTTAAATTTTTCTTTAATTCTTCTTGATCAAAACTTTTACTATTGAATTTAAATTTTGGATCTAATGTACTCCAATTACCAGCTTCTCTAAAACAATTTGCAATATCCTTACTCTTTATATTTTCTTTTTGTATTACATTTAAATTCAAATCTTTTGCCTTTATTTCATTAAATTTTATCTCTGCTTCTCTTTTTATATCCTCTTCTTTCATATCTTGAAACGTATTTTCTTTCATTTCTTTTTTTATACTGTTAGTAACATTCTCATCTAATATTTGTTCTTCTAATGTTGGCTCTATATTTAAACGATAATCCTCATTCACAAAAAAATATCTTTTTGGACGCGTACTTAAATTTATAATTCCATCCTGTTGATAAGTTCCATAAGTTTGTCCAATTTGACACTTATTTTTATCTATCTTAAATGGTACTTCTTCTATCCAATTATGTTTTTGTAATTCACAGTCATTATATTTTTGTCTACTGTATGAAGAATCATTTGCATAAGTTTTATATTTATCCAAAATTAGCTTTTTTAATTGACCATTATATATAAAATGATTATTACGACAAGTTATTCCTGCTAAATCAACATCTTTATAATCGTTATTGCTTATTACATTTGTATTAGTGTAAAGAACAGAATCTTTCATAAAACTTTTTCCATTAACCATTATCTCTTGATTATTAATATCTGTTGTAGGTATTTCTTCCATTTTTATACCTCCTTCGAATTGATTTTTAAATTCATTTATTACTTTTCTAAAATATTGCCTTAATTGTGGATCTATATCTTTAAAATTTTCGACAAATATTACATCTATCTTTCCATTTTTTAAAGGTATAAACTCATTATTTTTTAGATTATATATATGACTATAATTAGCATCAATCTTAACTCTATCATAAAAAAGTGTATTTTGTTGTCCCAAATAAAACTTGTATTTCAAAATAAGATATTGATTATCATTTTCATTTTCATCATCATAGTATGCAAATGCACAAGTTATATTCAGTAATTTAAATAAACAAAATAAGTAAAAATCTAAATTTTTACTGACTAGGTTAAATTGAGGTGTATCCATTGTATAATTATATTTTTCAAAATACAACTTGATAACATTACTTGGTTTAAATAAATCAAATAATGAACCTCTGCTACTTTTTCGTTCTTGATTTTGTGATAAATAAAGTTCATTTACACTTTTATAAAAGTTGTTTAGATTGTTTTGTATAGAACTTTGACCCATACCTTGATTCAATCCTAATATTTTTCTTGAAATAATTGATCTCATCGATTGAGAATAAAATATCATCATTAAAACAGATGTAAACCACGGTGGAATACTATTGCTTTTATATAAGTGAGCTGGAAAATTGATAACTCTTCTACAATCTTGATTAGCAGGATCATTTACTGCAAGACCAATATCAAAATTTCTTAAATTTCTAACATTATCATTTTTCAAATTAGCTGATTTATTCGGTGTATTGTTTATGTTTTGATTATTTTGATTATTAGATTTATTATTGGGTTGATTATTGGATTGATTATTGGGTTGATTATTGGATTTATTATTGGGTTGATTATTGGGTTGATTATTGGATTTATTATTGGATTTATTATTGGGTTGATTATTGGATTGATTATTGGATTGATTATTGGATTTATTATTGGGTTGATTATTGGATTGATTATTGGATTGATTATTGGACTGATTATTGGATTGATTATTGGATTGATTATTGGACTGATTATTGGATTGATTATTGGATTGATTATTGGATTGATTATTGGATTGATTATTGGATTGATTAAGGTTATTTAAAGAAGATACACTATTACTAGGTCTTAATTGTTGATTAGGTTGATTAGGTTGATTAGGTTGATTAGGAACAGGAGCAAAAGCAGCAGGAGCAGGAGGAGCAGGAGGAGCAGGAGGAGCAGGAGGAGCAGGAGGAGCAGGAGGAGCAGGAGGAGCA
>SL_7KL_010_BRINEDRAFT_10000263_pt1 | contig 24160 bp, 22 predicted proteins | sample SodLak_010_BRINE_FD_10663 | JGI IMG/M metagenome (IMG submission 10663)
GGCAATGATTCAGATAATTTTATACTTGAGTAATCACGTACAGCTGACTTTCAGTCAGGATAAAACCTATGGACTTCAAGTCCATAGTGGTTTAGTTTAAAGTCTTTTATCTAAAAAGCTTAATGCGCAAAATTTAACTTCTAATTTTCAGTTTTAATTTTTGTAATTTAGCATTATAATAAACTTATACATATGGCAGAGATTATTAAAATTTACGAAGAAAATCCTTCTGAAAAGGAAATTAAAAGAGTAGTTAAAATAATTAGAAATGGAGGGCTAGTAATTTATCCAACAGATACAGTGTATGGCTTGGGTTGTGATATAAAAAATACATCTGCACTAGAGAAAGTAGCAAGAATTAAAGGAGTTAAACTAGAAAAGGCAAATTTCTCTTTTATTTGTCAGGATTTAAGTAATTTATCTGAATATGTAGCTCAAATTAATGCTGGCACTTTTAAAATATTAAAACGTAATTTACCTGGACCTTATACTTTTATTCTACCTGGAAATAATAATTTGCCTTCTGTTTTCAAGAAAAAGAAAACTGTTGGTATTCGGGTGCCTGATAACCCTATTGCGCAAGCTATTGTTGCTGAGTTGGGTAACCCTATTATCTCTACATCAATTAAAGATGAAGACGAGGTAATTGAATATACAACTGATCCTGAACTTATTAAGGAAAAATGGGATAAGCTTGTAGATGTTGTGATTGATGGTGGCTTTGGAGGCAACGTTGCTTCTACAATAATTGATTTAACCAGCGAAGAACCATTGCTAATAAGAGAAGGAAAAGGAAGTACAGAAATTTGATTTTAAGGTAACAGTTTATAAAACTTATATTTTATTTAATTTTGATTTAAAAAAAAAGCCCTATTACAATTTGTGATAGGGCTTTTAAGTATAATTATGTTAGTTTTTATCTTCCAAGCATAACTGGCATTACAAGCATGGTCACATTTTCGCCTTCATCAAGCCCATCAATTGGGGTTAAAATTCCAGCTCTGTTTGGTAAGCTCATAGCTAATTGAATTTCATCAGAATTTAGATTATTTAGCATTTCTAATAAAAACTTAGAATTGAATCCAATCTCAATATCGTCACCACGATAATCACAAACCAATCTTTCTTCTGCTTTGTTTGAATAATCAATATCTTCAGCAGATATTTTTAATTCAGTACCTGCAATTTTCATTCTAATTTGGTGAGTAGTTTTGTTTGAAAAAATAGAAACCCTTCTAACAGAATTTAAAAACTGCATTCGGTCAATAATTAATACATTAGGGTTTTCCTTTGGTATAACAGCTTCGTAATTAGGGTATTTACCATCAATTAAACGACAAACTAAATCAAAGTTTTCGAAACTAAATCTTGCATTGGTATCATTATATTCAATCAAAACTTCATCCTCTTCGCCAGCTAAAATATTTTTAAGCAGGTTAAGTGGTTTTTTAGGCATTATAAATTGAGCATTTTCTGAGGCAGAAAGGTCATTTCTACTATATTTTACCAACTTGTGCGCATCAGTACCAACAAATTTAATTTCATCTGTAGAAAATTCAAAAAAGATACCGTTCATTACAGGCCTCATGTCATCATTGCCTGTAGCAAAAATGGTTTTGTTGATAGCCGTAGCAAGTATATCAGCTTGAATAACTGAACTACTAGGTTCTTCAACTTCAACTACTTTAGGGAAGTCTTCTGCTCCAGAGTATGCCAGTGCATACTTTCCAAAGTCAGAACTAATTTCAATGGTTTGGTTATCCATCACTAAAAATGTAAGTGGTTGCTCAGGAAATTCCTTGAGAATATTAAGTAGGAGTTTTGCTTGTACTGCAATTTCTCCTTTGTTATCAGATTCAACTGTAATTTTAGCAGACATGTTAGTTTCTAAGTCTGATGCTGTAACCTGTAGTTCATTTTCATTCAATTCTAGTAAGAAATGATCCAAAATAGGCATGGCATTATTGTTGTTGATTACCCCTCCTAAAATTTGGAGTTTTTTCAACATTTCTGTGCTTGATACTATAAATTTCATAGGTTAAACTATTAATTTTTGTCAAAATAATATCTTGCGAAAGTAAGTATTTATTGTGTTTTTTTATCATTTTTTGGAAAAAAAATCAAGTCTATTTGCAGAAATGTGAATTTGTACAAGATTACTTGAAGTTTAGATTAATTTTACACTTTGTTTTTTAAAGAACATTGCTTGTAATTCAAGCCTGATTCTCTTTTTACAATGATTCAAATTTCTTAATTTAGCGACCTATTAATGAAAAGTAATATATAACTTTTTCTGTGTTGTTTTTACATTTGATTTTAGAACATCTGATTTGGAATAAGATATACAAGATAAGTTAATATGTTAGTTAAAATATATAATATATGAAAGATGTAGTTATAGTAAGTGCAGCAAGGACTCCAATAGGAAGCTTCTTAGGAAGTCTATCAACTGTGCCCGCTACCAAATTGGGTAGTATTGCAATAAAAGGTGCTCTAGACAAGATTAATTTAGACCCAAAATTAGTGAATGAAGTTTTGATGGGTAACGTGGTTCAAGCCAACAATGGTCAAGCACCTGCTCGCCAAGCTGCACTTGGAGCTGGTATTGGAGAAAACGTTCCTTGTACAACAGTTAACAAAGTTTGTGCTAGTGGGATGAAAGCAGTAATGCAAGCGGCTCAAGCAATTGCATTAGGAGACGCAGAAATTGTAGTTGCTGGAGGGATGGAGAATATGAGTATGATTCCTCACTACCTACCGCTAAGAAAAGGGCAAAAATTTGGTCCTGCGCAAATGGTTGATGGTATGCAAAAAGACGGTTTGGTTGACGCTTATTCTCATGAAGCTATGGGTACGTGTGCAGATTTGTGTGCTACTGAACATGAAATTTCTAGAGAAGAGCAAGATGCTTTTGCGGTTGAGTCATACAAACGCTCTGAAGCGGCATGGAAGGTTGGTAAATTTGCCAATGAAGTAGTGCCTGTGGAGGTTCCACAAAGAAGAGGCGAACCTTTAGTGATTGCTGAAGATGAAGAATATAAAAACATCAAACTAGATAAAATACCTCAGTTAAGACCAGCATTTTCTAAAGAAGGAAGTGCTACTGCAGCTAATTCTTCTACAATTAATGATGGAGCAGGAGCAATGGTTTTAATGAGTAAAGAAAAAGCAAATGAGCTAGGTCTTGAGGTTTTAGCTACTATTACTGGTTATGCAGATGCTGCACAAGAACCTAAATGGTTTACAACTGCTCCCGCAAAAGCTTTACCACTAGCCCTTAAAAAAGCTGGTGTAAGTCAAGATGATGTTGATTATTTTGAATTTAATGAAGCTTTTTCTGTTGTTGGTATAGCTAATATGAAGCTTTTAGGTCTAAGTCCTGATAAGGTAAATGTTAATGGTGGAGCTGTTTCACTAGGCCACCCTTTAGGATGTTCAGGTGTAAGAATTTTAATTACCTTACTTAACGTACTTCATCAAAACGATGCTAAAATTGGAGCCGCCGCTATTTGTAACGGAGGAGGAGGAGCTTCTGCTTTAGTAATGACAAGGTAACAGATTTAATTTTTATTTAGAAATAATGCAATACGGAATTTGTAAACTTGGTGTTATCCCTGTAAGATTTAAAGCGAATGATGAATCAGAAATGGTAACACAATTACTTTATGGTGATCATTTTGAAATTATTAATCAACAGGGTAATTGGCTGCAAATTCGTATTGCATTTGATCATTATGAAGGTTGGATTGATCAAAAACAAATTGAACTAATAAACAATAATCAATTTGAAACTTGTATGAATCAAGTTTTTGATTGTTCAGCCGATTTAATTGAATATGTTCAATTAGCCGATCAGAGCTTAATGTCCATCCCGCTGGGAAGTTGTTTGTCTGGCCAGTTTGTGTTTAAGCATCAATTTGAAGGCCATAATAATCAACAACTAATTGATCAAAAAACAGCTATTCCTGAAACTGCTTTTATGTATTTAAATGCCCCTTATTTATGGGGAGGAAAAACTCCTTTTGGTATAGATTGTAGCGGGTTAACCCAGATGGTTTATCGCATGCATGGATACGTCTTACCGAGAGATGCATCTCAGCAAGCTAAAGAAGGCGATGCATTAAGCTTTATAGAAGAAAGTGAACCTGGCGATTTAGCTTTTTTTGATAATGATGAGGGGAATATTATTCATGTTGGAATTATGCTTAAAGACAATTATATTATTCACGCACATGGTCATGTTAGAATTGACAGAATTGACCACACGGGAATTTTTAATGTGGAAACAAAAACATACTCTCATCAATTAAGAGTGATTAAGAAAATAATTTAGTCCTTTTTCTTTTTAAAGATGGAAAAAAGTCCTTTTTTCTTTTTTTCATCTTTAAACTCTCTTTCCTCTTCATCTTTACTAAAAATTCTTTTCAAAAAACTATCTCTTTTCTCTGTTTCGCAATCAAAACTTTCCTGAATTTCTTTAGAAAGTGGTTTAAATTGTTGATTTAAAATTTGAGTGTATTCTGGATTATTTGCCATTTTCTGTAAAGTTTTTGCATAGATGGGCATAGCAGAGTTTGCTCCTTGACCTACAGCTGTAGATTTAAAACCAAATTCAAATGGATGCCCCACCCAACTTACGTAAACAAGTTCTGGCAACATGCCTACAAACCATCCGTCTCTGTTGTTCTGAGTTGTTCCTGTTTTTGCAGCTATATCGTAAGTTAATCCATAGGAGCTTCTTAATTTACTAGCCGTTCCATTTCTAACTACAAGTTTCATCATCTCAATGAGCTGAGCTCTACTTTGCTCGTCTAGTTGACTCTTTTTTAGTTCCCTAGTTGGTGCTTCGTAAACTATTTCCCCTTTTTGATTTTCAATTTTATTAATCAAAATTAAATCCCCAACCTGATTGTTGTTAACCAGACCTGCATAGATTTTTGCTAATTCAAAAGCAGAAATTTCTAAGGTGCCTAAAGCTAAAGAAGGGTTGGCCTCAATAGTTGAGCTAACTCCCATAGATTTTGCTAATTCAATAGTTTTGGCAATACCTATTTCCTCAATTAACCGCACAGAAACCGTATTAACCGATTTAGCTAGTGCTTCTTTTAAAGCTAAATTGGTATAAGGATCTTCTTCTTTGTTGCTTGCATTTTTAGGCTTCCAATTATCTAAATCGGTATAAGTTACTGGCTTGTTCGAGATATAACTACAAGGTGTGAACCCATTTTGCAGGGCTGTAGCATATAAAATAGGTTTAAAAGTAGAACCAATCTGTCGCTTTGCTTTCTGAAGATTGTTTTGTGGGAAGAATTGATGATTAATTCCCCCAACATAAGCCCTAACTTCTCCTGTTGTTGGATGAACTGCAATTTGTGATGTAGCAAGAAATTTAAGTTGATGAGCTAGACTGTCTAAGTTTGAAATGTAAGCTTTTTCTGGCTCACCCCAATGAAATAGACTTCGATTTGATTTAAGTAAAAGCGAGTCTTTTATCTCATTATTTTTAAGATTTTGTTGTTTTAATTTTTTATAGTAATTGGTCTTTTTTATCTGCTCATCTAGAAAAGTTTCATTTCTCCATGGTGCTTTGTTTCCATATCCCTTTTCAAATGAATCTTGAAGTTCTTTCAAATGTTCTTCAACTGATTGTTCTACATATTCCTGTAAAGTATAATCCAAGCTTGTGTAAATTTTTAAGCCATCACTTTCTAATGCGTAATCAGTTTCTAATTCTTCTAAGATTTTTTGCGCTCTGCGTTTTATTTCTTCAATGAAGTAAGCAGCAAAGTTTTTTTGATTGTATTGCTTTAGGTTTAAACCTAGTGGCTTTTGAAGATTTTCATCTAATTGTTTTTGATTTATATAACCGTACTTATGAAGTTGAGTTAATACAACATCTCTTCTCAGTTTACTCCTCTCTGGAAAAAGTTTTGGGTTGTAAGAATGATTTGCCTTTAATGTGCCAATTAGTAAAGCAGATTCATGAAGTTGAAGTTCTAGCATAGGTTTGTTAAAAAACTTTTGACTAGCACTTTCAATACCGTAGGTGTTTCCACTAAAGGGAACTGTGTTGAGGTAAAGCTCAATAATTTCTTCTTTAGAGAGGTATTTTTCTACACGCTTTGCCAGAATAATTTCTTTGGTCTTTACCACGGGCACGGTAAACAAGCCATAGTCTTCTCTTCCAAAGGTGTTTTTGATGAGTTGCTGAGTAATTGTACTTCCCCCACCGGCAGATGAATTACCGAGAATTAATGTCTTAAAAATTACACGAAGTAGGCTTTCTTTATCTACACCTTTATGTTCATAAAACCTAGTGTCTTCAGTGGCAATTAATGCATCAACTAGATGTGAAGGCAAGGAAGAGTAGCTTGTTTTTTGACGATCAAAGGTATAAATTTTACCAATAATTCTATTTTGATAGTCTAGGATTTGAGAAGCCTCTGCTTGTTTAATTTTATTAAAATCTTTTGCATTAGGTAATTTTCCAAATCCTCCGTAAAGTACAGATAAATAAAAACCGAGAATTATCAACCCAAATAAAATGACACCTACAAAAAGATATTTAATGAACTTTTTCAAGTTTTTATTTTTTACAAATATAGGACAATAGAAAGATTGTTGAATCTAAAAAAACATACAAAAAGTTTTAGATCTCATTTTGATTTTCAATTTATTGAATAAGTTTTTTTAAAAACCAATTTATGTTATGTGCTGTTGGCACCAGTACTTTTACCATTGTGCAATTTTTTCCTAGGTATTAGATATTTTTTGGATAGTCTTGCCCATTGTTGTCAAATGCAATTTCATCAAATACCTCTAGAAAAACCTCCTTATTTCCTATTTAAATTAGGTTCTCTATAGCAAAGTTAATTATTCAAGAAAATCTGAAAGTTCTCAAATCAATAATTATGATTGTTGAAATTTTTATTATAGTTATATCATTTATCAATTGAAATTACTGCAATGTAACGTCCTTTCTCGCCTGTATTTACGTCTTAGCTCAATTGCCAACGGCAAAAGACAGGCTTCCTTTCAGTTATTTTACAAAAGAAACCATAACTTCAGCTATGCTTGATTTTTCTAAGTTACATGAAGAAAAAAATCTTTCTCGAAACGTTTGAGACAGGCTATTTTCTTTTACATTAATTTCAAATAATAACTGGTATTAAAGTAGAAATTGTCTTCTGGGCAAGTTTCTTAGGTCAATAAAAACTGATTAGCCACAGAAAGTACAGGTTGGTTGCAACCGCTATCATAAAATCCTTGGTACTAAAAAGTACTATCTACACTTGTAGGAAATTCAAATATTGTGTCTGAGGCTCGAATTGAGAAACTATTTTCGGTACGTGAGATTAATTTAGAAATCGTATCGACTTTCTTATTCTATTAGTCTTCGTAAGAATTAAATTCAAATTCTGTTATAGAGTTAAAATCTATTCTTAATTTAATGGTTTCAGTTTGTTTTTTTCAGTTAGGAAATTGCTATCACACACTATATAAAATACATATGGAATCATTTGTCTTTTGATTTTTTTCAGTTTGAGCTGGTAGATAAAGACTAATGAGGAAAATAAATAACGTGAGCAGAAATTTCATTGTATTGTTGAAACTAAGAAAATACAGTTAAATGTTTTAACCTTTGAATGTTATACAAAAAAACAGCTTCAGTTGATAGATTAAAAAAAACAAGCTAAAGTTTTTTATCTGACTGGCTTTACTTCAAAACCTTCCTCTCTTAATAAATTAATTACACCTTGCTCACCTACCAAATGAAGCGCTCCAACGCCAATCATTACTTGATATCCTGTTATGTATTTTTTAAGTAACGGAATCCAGCTCATGTTTCTTTTAGTTATGAGTTCATCTTCAAATTCTATGAACATTCCCTGGTCTTCTTTGGCTAGCATTTGTAAAGTGTTCAAATCATTTGAGCGGTAAGCGTCCATCATAGCATTTAATTGTTCTTTATCACTTACTCCATCCTCTCTAGCAGATTTTAATAGCATTTCAATCTGTTGTTCTTCAGGTATTTGTTCAAATACTTTCATTTGTCGCTCAATGGTTTCTAATCCTTGAATCTCAATACCTATTTCTTGAGCTAGTCTAGCAAGTTCCATGTCAAATGAACCTTTAGACTCACATTCGATTAAGTTTTGCATAAGCATTGTACTTAGTAATACGGGCTTTACGTTTTTCATTACTTCAAGGTTAATTCCTTGTGGAGCTAGTCTTGGATTTACATAATTAGATAAAATGTAATACTCCTCTTCAGAAATTAAGTCAAGTAATGTCTTTCCATCCTTCATAAACATTTGATTTTTTATTTCAGAAGCCATATTCGGATTGGTAATGTCAATCTCTAAAAGTAGTAAATCAACCTCTTGAAAAACATTCTTAATTTCGTCACTAAGTTCTACATTACATCCAAGATGCATTGTTCCATACAAGTAAGAAGTCTGGTTATTTTCTGGATTTGAAATTTCCCATAGTAAAGAATTCTCAAGATCTTGAGCAAAAATAAATGCAGAAAATAAAAGCGTAAGACTTGTAATTTTTAACTTTAAAGTCATAATTCTAATTTTTTAACTTGTTCGTAATTTTTATAAAGCCGTCTAATTAAGGTACCATAAATTAGCCTGTAAAATAACAAAAGTAACCCAACAAATACAAGCATAATGAAAAAAACACCTAAAATGTAACCCCAAATAAACCCTTCCATATTTATTTCCATATGCTGCAAGGTGAAGTAATTAGTAATTACAAAACTAATAATAAAGAAAACTACGTTAAACCAAACATAAGCCTTTACCGTATTTCTGGTTTTAATGATAGATTTCATTAATTTTTTGGCATTGTCTGAAACATTGATTTTTTTGTACCTAACGAAAAATAAAATAATAAATGCAATGATGACTACATGATTAATAATTAGAGTAATGCGATAAAAATAAGTAAGATTTATTTCCTCTATAATTGCATTAAAATCATAAAGATAAGAAACAATTTCTAACCCAATCCAGAATAAAAACTCTAAGATGCTGATAATAAAAATCCATTTAACTATTGAAGTGGATTTTTTTTGTAGCATTCTATACAGTTCATCTTGACTGTATTTTGGAAGATTTTTATTTTGTTTCTTCCACTCTTNTTTTAATAAATCTAATCCTTCTGCCATATAAATTACATATTGATTAGCTCCTTCAGCTTTTTTTTAACACGGTTCATTTTTACTCTTGCATTTACCTCAGAAATACCAAGTGTTTCGGCAATCTCTTTATAATTTCTGTCTTCCAAATAAAGAAAAACTAAGGCCTTATCTATGTCGTTTAGTTCTTTTATTGCTTGGTACATCAACTTTAAGTGCTCTTCAGTTTCGCTATTGTAAGCTTCATCTGAAAGTTTAAATTCAAAATCTGATATACTTGAAGTGTGTATGCTTCTTTTCTTCTTCCGATATAAACTTATAGCTGTGTTTAGAGCTACTCTGTACATCCAAGTGCTAAACTTGGCGTCTCCTCTAAATTTTGGATAGGCTTTCCATAACTGTATGCTAATTTCTTGGAACAAGTCTTTATGTGAGGCTTCATCATAAGCATATATTCTGCATATTTTGTGCACAATATTCTGATTCTGCTCAAGTAAGTCTATAAACTTTTTTTCTAATTTATTGTTCACATTAACTTGTTCTAATCTGTTAGTAGTAATTTTTTCTTAATGTTACAAAAACCAATCAGGTATTTTATAATTTTATAAAAAAACTAAATTAATGAATTTACCCAAATCTGAGCACCCAAGATTGGTTATAATTGGAGGTGGTTTTGCTGGTATAAGTTTAGCCAGAAACTTAATTGATCAACCCATTCAAGTAATTATGGTAGATAAGCGTAATTATCATACTTTTCAACCATTACTTTATCAGGTTTCAACTTCTGGATTAGAACCAGATTCTATTGCTTATCCCATTCGGAAAATTTTTAATAAAAGCAAAAATGTTTTTTTTAGATTGGCAGAGGTGAATCAGATTAACGACCAAGAAAACTACATATCTACTTCCATAGGAAAAATAGAGTTTGATTATTTAGCTATTGCTACAGGTTCAAAAACTAATTTTTTTGGAAATAAAAGTGTTGAGAAGAATGCTATGAGCATGAAATCTGTACCTCAAGCACTTAACTTAAGGAGTCTTATCCTAGAAAATCTTGAGGAAGCAAGTATTACCCAAGATTCTCAAAAAAGAAAACGTTTGCTTAACTTTGTTATTGCAGGCGCTGGACCCACGGGAGTTGAGTTAAGCGGGGCTTTAGCTGAATTAAAAAATCACGTAGTAGCTAAAGATTTTCCCGACTTAAACATAGATGAAATTCAAGTTCACCTTATTGAAGGAGAAGACCGTGTTTTACCACCCATGAGTGAAAAAGCATCTAAGAATGCTGAGAAATTTTTAAAGAAACTTGGTGTGAATATTCATACAAACACTTTTGTTGAAGACTATAAAGACTTTGTGGTTGAAACAAATTCTGGTAAAACTTTTGAAACAGAAACCTTTGTTTGGTCTGCTGGTGTAAGTGGAGCACCAGTAAACGGGCTGAAGGCTTCAAGTTTAATGGATAAAATGAAGCGATATAAAGTAAATCAATACAATCAAATTAATGGATACAATCATATTTTTGCTCTAGGTGATATTGCTTTGATGGAAACCGAAGATTGGCCTGATGGTCACCCAATGGTGGCACAACCTGCTATTCAACAAGGGAAGCATTTAGCAAAAAACCTCAAGCGTAAATTAAAAAATCAAGATTTTATTCCTTTTGAATACTTTGATAAAGGAACCATGGCTACCGTAGGAAGAAACAAAGCTGTAGTAGATTTACATAAGTTAAAATTTGGAGGCGCTTTTGCTTGGTTTATTTGGATGTTTGTGCACCTTTGGTTCTTGGTTGGATTTAGAAACAGGTTGGTAACCTTTATGAATTGGGTATATAATTACATTAATTATGACCGAGCGGCTCGTATAATTGTTAGGCCTTTTAAATCAAAGAAACTAGAAATGCATGATGCCGATTAGCGCGTAAGTTTTTCGTAATAAGCCCCAGAGTTAAGTTGCCTGTTTTTTGATTCAAGTTTTTTGGAAAATAAGCTTCTTTCTTTTCTCAGTTCTTCAAACCTAATTTTTGAAAAGTCTGCGTAAGTATCAAAAAAATAATTAAGCATAAAACCTCTCTCTGTNTCAATGATTAATTCATGATTTTTAAAATAATCTTCTGAAGTCCAAAACAAAAACGGAATTTCAAACATTGCTGGACTCGGATTTTCTTCATAATGACCAGCAAAATCTCTTGTTTGGTACACTTCTTCACCATGGTCTGAGAAGTAAAGCATGCTTTTCTCTCCTTCTTGTTTTTGAAGTAGCTCAAAAACTTGTTGCAATATGTAATCGGTATAAGCAATTGAATTATCGTATTCATTTCTTCGTTGCCTATCCGCTTGATTTGTTCCTAGAAAAGGTTTGGGTGTATCTTCAAAAAGCTCAAATTCTTTAGGATAGCGATTTTTGTATTCATGGTGACTTCCTAATAAGTGCAGCACGATAAATTTTTTATTGTCTTTTTGTTGAAGTGCTTTTTCAAAATGAGATAGTAGCACCTCGTCATAAGGTGTAACTCCACCAGCAATTGCCGTGTTGGTAAAATGAACAAAATCACTGGCCTTAGATATTTTAGTAACTAAACTTTCATAGGGTCCCACAGGACGTTGATTAGAAATCCAAAAGCTTGTAAATTCCGCTTGATTCATTAACTGTACTAAACTGGCCTCTTCCTCTTTTTTAAAATGATTATAAGTTAGCGCATTTCTCAATGAACCAATGGTATAGGCGCTATTACTAATAACATCATTATAGATGGTTAATTCATTTTTTATGTCTGAAAGAAATGGAGTAGTTTCTCGTTGATAGCCGTAAACCCCTAAATGATTTCTGCTAGCCGATTCACCAATCACTATTATATAAGTTGCTTGATCCTCTCCAAGATGCTTCACATTTGTCAAAAAACTCTCTTTTTTATCTAATGGTAAATCTTTCAGCTGAAATTGCTCGTAATTATAAACAATAACTCCCCTTATAAGTGCGTAAGGAAAGTTTTGATCAATTAAATGCGACAACTTAAAAACCCCCAGCAATAAAATAAATAGGGGTAAAGCTAACCACTGATTAGCCCATTTAATTACAATAGGTAATTTGATTTTTTTTCTGAATTGATAGGCTACTATCCAAGCTACATTCAGTAGCATTAAAACCAGACTTACAGGATTAAAATAAAAACTGAGAAACTCCTTAGCTTCTGCTAAATTAGTTTCTAATAGAACAAAAATTGCAGAAGCTGAAAAGTTAGTTCCGAACCAATAGAAATACAAACTTTCTAAACTGCATGTAAGCACAAAGCCAAAATGAAATAAACGGAGAAAAGCTTTCTTTTTAAAAACTGAATGAAGATTAAAAAAGACGAGTAAAATTAATAGGAAAACATGATTTTCTGAAAAATTAATCCAGCGCTCTGCTCTGAAATCACAAAAAACTAACTCAAAAATGAAATTGAGGTATATAGGACTCAGCCACCAAAAAATGGTTTTGTTCATTTTAAGCTTCATTTCCTTAGATGTTTTTTTACGAAATTTAATTGTTGCTTCATTCGCTTAAATGTAATTCCAACCTCACTAAATTGAATATAATTTTTTCTCCATAAAAAGAAGAGATACTTTAACATCCAAAGATAAATGAAATCTTTTAAGTAAGGTAATCGTAAAGCTAATGCAGTTTTAAAGAAAGCGTCAGAACTTGGGTTTTGCCCACTACTTTTTCCGTGGTGTTGTGCAATAGTCAAATTAATTCTCTGAATTTTAATTCCTTTATTTATTAGTTGATGGGCAAAAACCTGCTCTTCTCCCATAGGAAAAACTGCATTGATACCAAATTGAGTATCAAAAGCTAAACCTTCTTCTTTTAATAATTCAGTATTTAGTAACATTTCTGCAGAAGATATGTTTTGAATCTGTTTTCTAGTTTTGATTTTGTGGTTATGAGACACATATTTTTTAAAAGCTTGATGTCTTTCATTTTCTAACTGAAAAACAATAAGACCGTAATTTTCGTAAGTTGAAATGGCTTGGTTAATTTTAACCTCAAAGTTTTTTTGATACACTAAGTCATCATCAGCAATTAAACCAAATTTTGTTATACAATGCTTAATAGCTAAATTTCTACTTTTACTCAGGCCTTTTTCAAACGAATTGATGACTTTAATAGTAGAAAAATTACTTGTAATTTTATTTTTAGGCGTAGTTTGGTTAACTATAATCAATTCTAATTTTTGGTAATCATGCATAGGAAACATTTGGTCTAAAAAATCTAAATTAGACCTATTCATTGTTGAAATTAAAATGCTAAACTTTTCCAATTTTTAAACTTTAATAAAGATTACCTTTCTAAATATGCTGAAAATTATGATCGAATAAATAAAATATGCTAAAAAATGAGCAAAAGATACACCTTCAAGTCCCATTATAGGTAAAAATAGTATGCTAAAAACATATAATGAAAGGGCTAGAGTTACATCAGTTATAATAAAATGAATAACCATTCTCTTTGCATGAAATTGATAAGCCAAAACTAGTGCAATTACCCTAAAAAAATCACCCCAGAGTTGCCAGAAAAATAAATTTGAAGTGGGTAGGAATTCTTCTGAAAATATGACCTTTATTAGTAGTTCTCGGAAATAATAAACACCAATAAGTCCAATTACGAAAAGAGGGATTATTTTTTTATAAAAATCAAAAGCAATAGATCTAAATTCTGAAGTGTTTTTTGAAGTTGCTAATTTAGGAAGGATATAGAGATTAAGCAAGGATAAAATAAAAATCATGTAATAGTTGGTAATCCTATTAATAGCATCCCAATAACCTGCATGACTTTCGCTAAAATTTTCAATAATATAGTTTCTAATTCCTAAATATGCAACAGGAAAGCATATGCTTGATATTAAAGCCATTAAGGCATATTGACCAAGGTTCTTAAGTAAGGGGATTGAAAAATCAAGAGACTTTATGCGAAAGACTGTTTTTAAAAATACTCTAGATTGGTAAAGGGCGTAAATTAAAACGACTAAGGGGAGGATAATTAAGTTTAATAAAGCGCCTTCCAAATCCAAGAAAAATAGAAGTATTATAAATAGACCAAGATTAAGAAAATGACTTGCAACCTCTATTTTAATAACTTTTTTAAATTCAGCAAATCCTTTTAATAAATTGATTAAGAACGAATTAAACACATGAAAAGGGAGAATAATTGCAAATATCTGAATGATATACGTATAGTTTCTTTGTTGGAATATATAATGATTGATATCTTCTGCAAAATAAAATGAAAAGCCCATAATAACTAGCATTAAAGAAGCAGAGCTTAAAAGTATAGTGCTGTAAAAAGACTTTAAATTTTCATCATCTTCTTTATATTCTGCTCCGTACTTTATAATAGCTTTTTCAAGTCCGCCGGTACCAAAATTAGTAACGAGTTTTTGCAGATCTCTAAGGTTTCCAATTAAGGCTATTCCTTGAGGGCCTAAAAATTTAGCTGAAAGTTTAGTTACAATAAAGCCAGTAATCATTTTTATAAAAATAGAGGCAGAGTTCAAAGAGGTAACTTTGAGAAGGGGAGAGTGATTAATTATTTTTTTGAGCCGGTTCCGCATTTAACTTTAAAACTGGGCTAAGTTAAACTTTTCAGCTGGCAAGACCAAAATTAATTAAATCAGGTTATTTTTTTAGTAACTACTATTTTGAAAGCCAATAAATACTAGATGCTTTATTGGCTTTCAAAGTTTGTCTTTAATGATAGGGTTTATCTTTTAATTATTGATGTTGCAAAATACCAAAGACTTTTTGTATAGAAAAATTAAATTGATATGGAAGAAGGCTTAATTTTTAAAGCTTCTAAGCAGCTTTTCATTTCTTCAAAAGTGTTTTGAATAGCGTAATCTAAACCAATTGAAAATCTTACCAAGCCTTCAGAAAGGCCCATTGCTGCTTGTTCATCTTCAGGGATTTCTGATGAAGTTGAACTTCCTGGCGCACTGAATAAAGTTTTATAAAAACCTAAACTAACAGCTAAATATCCTAAATTTTTATGTTGAAGCATTTCCATAAACAGGTTGGCTTTTTCTAAGCTTCCTAAATCTAAACAAAAAAGTCCTCCAAAACCAATACTTTCATCCATTTGATTTTTCATGATTTCGTGAGATTTTGCTAAAGTTAATCCTGGATAAATTACTCTAAAGCCTAGTTCTTGAAATGCTTTTGCCAAGTATAAAGCGTTAGCTGAATGTTGTTTCATTCGAATAGGAAGTGTACGTAAATTTTTCAAAATTGAAGAAGCACGTAAACTATCTAAAGTTTGACCAAGTAACATGGCGGCACCATCATTCACATCTTTCAAGGCATTAATGAATTCTTCTGAAGCACAAACTGCACCTCCAACTGTATCTGAACTTCCATTGATGAACTTAGTTAAGCTATGAATAACCACATCGGCACCCAACTCTTTTGGTCTTAAAATTAAAGGGGTAAAGGTGTTATCAACCACTAAGGTTAAGTTGTGTTTTTGAGCAATTTTAGATAAGGCTCTAATGTCTGCCACTTCCATAAGTGGATTACTCACTGTTTCACAATATAAAACTTTTGTGTTTTTTTGAATTGCATTTTCAACCGCTTCTAAATTGACAATATCCACAAAACTGGATTCTATATTTAATTTAGGAGTGAAATTTTTCATGAAGGCATAAGTTCCTCCATAAACTGTTCTGCTAGAAACCACATGATCTCCTGCATTGCACAATTGAAGAATAACGGAAGTGATTGCTCCCATTCCTGAAGCAAATACATGAGCCGATTCTGTTCCTTCCATTTTTGCTAAGGCTTCACTCAAATATAAGCCACTAGGCGAAGTATGACGCGAATATAAATAGCATCCTTCACCCTTACCTTCAAAAGTATCGGACATCGATTTAGCCGATAAAAAAGTATAAGTAGATGAATCTGATATAGAAGGATTTACACCTCCAAATTCGCCAAAAAATTGTAAGTCTTGAATGCTTTGTGCTGCGCTACTTTTTTTCATGATATTTATATTAAATTTCTATAAAAGTAAGTAGCTTAAGAATATAATTCAAATGAATGATATAAATTTAAATAAATTCTCTATTTACTTATTTTATTTAGATAAATATTCTTTATTTTTACTTCCGAATTATTCTAAAACGAATATTTTTCAGCAACAAAGGCAAAGGAAAAGTGATTTATCAGAATTAGTGTAAACCTTAACCTAATAGCCATAAAAACATTACGATGAAACTAGATGCTACCGATTTAAAAATATTGAAGTATTTAGAAGAAGACGCCAAGTTAACGACTAAATATTTAGCATTACAAGTAAATTTATCGCCTACCGCGGTTTTTGAACGTATAAAAAAGTTGGAAAGGAATCAAGTAATTTCAGCTTACCAAGCTAAAATCAACCCGTCAAAAGTTGAACTTTCTTTTTTGGCTTTTTGTATGGTTCAATTAGAAAAACATACGCAAGAATACCTAAATGTATTCGAGAAGGAAGTGAATCAACTAGAGGCGGTTGTAGAGTGTAACCACGTTAGCGGTAATTACGATTATTTACTAAAAGTACGCGTAAAAGATATGAATGCATATAGGGAATTTATTGTCAAAAAACTAACTAAAATTCCCTATATAGCAAACACACAAAGTGCATTTAGTATGCAAGTAGTAAAGTGATTAATTGTTAAAATCTGTAATTTAAATAAAGTGAAAACCGGTATTCTGCTTTTACATCACCACCTACAAGCTCTTGTTGAATAGGTAATGAAAAATTACTTCCAAGTGTAAACATTTCATTTAGGCTTACTTCTGTTCCAAGCATCGCATTGGCTACATATCCATCAGTATTTGGAATAACTTGACCAAATTCTTCAATTTCATTAAAGTGGTCAAAAGTTATCCCTACAAATGGCATCCAAACAGTTTTTTTGAATTCAAAAAAAGTAAACACCCGGGTAGAAAGACTTATCTGATTACCAAACCTATAGTTTTCATTATTTTCAGTTTTAAAAAAATACGTGAGATTGGTGCTTAATCCCCATCTTTCTCTGGTGTAGCTATGAAATGCACTCACTATATAATCTAAGCTTCCTGTTCCTACTTGAAAGCCAGGATTAACTTGATTTTCTGCCAGCTCTTGTTTAAAATCGCCAGTGGGTAATTTAAGTCCAAGTCCCAATTGTAAGCTATGATTGGAAGGCGTGGCTTCTTCAAATACAGTTTGGTTATTGGATTTCTTTTTTTTGAAATTAAAATGATACCAACCAATTAAGCTAATATCTCCTAAACCACTTACTCCTTGTGATTGTCCATCTTCAAATCTTCGATTTAAATCTAAAAAAGGAATTACACCAGAAACACTAAAAAAGTCTGTAACCTGCTTTTTACCCCAAATTTGGTAAGTATAAAACTCTTCTTTTATTGTTGGGGAATTGTTGAAAATTCCATCTTTTGATTCAAAAGATTGATAAATTCCACGAATTCCTATAAAATCAGTATTATTCAAGTTGGTAAATCCAACACCTCCGCTTGATGTTGCACAACCACACAAGTCGCAGTCCTCCCACATATATTCTTCATACGCATTTGCGTATAACGGATCAATTGAAGGGCCTAGTCCCAAGAAAAGACTAACGGTTAGTATAAATCTAAGTTCTAAAATATAATTCATCATTGGTGATAAATTCATAATCTGTGAGTGTTTTTAAAAATTCAATAATGGCTTCCATTTCTTCGTCAGTCATTTCAATGCCAAGTCCATCTTCAGATCTTAAGATGGGGTCTAAATTTGGATAATCTTGAACGTTGCTTCTATAATGAAGAAGCACCGATTCTAAACTTCCAAATCGCCCATCATGCATATATGGCCAAGTAAGTTCAATATTCCTTAAGCTGGGTACTTTAAATTTATAGTCGTCATTTGGGTCGCCAGATACTTCAGCTCTACCTTTATCATTCAAATTAGGATTTACTGGTAAGCCGTTATTTCTAAACTGATGATCCGTAAATAAATCTGTGGCATGACAACTTCTACATTTATCGTTAAAGAGTTCTAGTCCGTAAATTTCTTTTGGGGTAAGTTCACCACCGGGTTCACCTCTTACGTACTTGTCGTATTTTGAATCTGAAGAAGTCATAATTACCATAAATTGAGAAAGTGCCAGCATCATGTTGGTAGAATTTACTTCACCATCTTCAAAAGCTTGGTTAAATAGTTTTTGATAAGCTGCATCTTCACTTAATTTTTCAATGATATTTGGAATGGTTTCATCCATTTCGTTTTCATCATGAATAGGAAGAATTGAAACCGTATCTAAATTTGAAGTAGCACCATCAAAGAAAAACCAGGGTTGAAAAGCCAAGTTTTGTGTTGCTGAAGTGTTTCTTCTTCCCACGCGGTCATTTACGCCATGACTTAAATTGTGGTTGTGATGCGTAAATGCATGGGGTTGTTCGTGACAAAATGCACAAGACACAATATTGGTTGAAGACAACCTACCATCATAGAATAATTTTCTACCTAATTCAACACCTTTAGTAGTAAGCGGGTTGTGTTCTAGGTTATAGTGCATTTCTGGAAAGTTACTTGGGATTTCAAACAGATAAGGCTCGTTGACATCCTCATAAGCACCTTCAAAATCATCATTTTTACAGGATAGTAATGCCAGTAAAATGAATATGAAAAGAATCTTTTGCATTGCTTAAAAGATTAAAATCCGCCTCAACTAAGTTCTTGTCAAGGCGGAAATTATATTTAATGAGATGTATTGGAATGAATATGATCTACATAGAACATTTCCATAAAATTGTCAGCTACCAAAGGAGCTCTTTCTGCATCCACCATTATTTGACTTGCTCCAGCATCATTTAATAAAGGAGTCAATTCAAATTTGTTTGTTCCATCTAAAATTTTGTTGGCATCAGCTACTAAGTGAACATCTGGAGTTCTATCTGTTCTTACTTGAGCAGTTCTAGGGAAGCTTAATTCAACTTCTCTATAATTGTCTAATGCTTCACCATGGCTACCAACGTGAATTTTAAAATCGTGCATATCATCTAATTCATCAGAGGTAAAGTCACCTTCAAAATTCATAAATTTGTAACCAACAATCCATGCCCAAGTCATGTTTTTTGTTGCAGCAAAATCCCAAAATTCTTGTTGAGAAGTTTCTCCTTGCACGTATTTTTCCATGGGGACACCAATACCAAATTTCATGCTTGTATAATTTCCTGCTGGAACGTTTTGTAGCTCAACTTTTACCTCTTGGTCTTCTTCACTAATAATAAAGTAGCTGTCTTCTTCTGGATAGGTAAATACGTTTCCGTCTTCATCTGTTAGGCTAAAATTACTAACAATATAACTCATGCGATTAACCTTGAAAGTCTCTCCCAAAGAATTAACATAAGTGCTTGCACCTAACAATAAGTCGTCATTATTAAATGAGTTGTCAAAGAAAATTTCAATATTCCCTTCACCTTCTAATTCTGCTGAAGTTGTATTATCATCATCTGATGAACAATTAGTAAATAGTATGGCTACACAAAATAAGCTTAATAATTTAAAATAATTTTTCATGTTTAAGTAGTTTAAATTCAGTGTGCAAAGCGTCCGCCAAGTATAATTGCGTAACAATGCACTTATATTGTAATTGTTTTCTTAGTACATGACAAAAAAATAAATTCTCTAAATTCCTTGATTTTTTGCCCCACCCCTCAACCCTATTAAATACGCTTTGCGTAATGCGTTGCTTTATTTCACAGGGTAAAGGTAGAAATCAAGGAGAATCAGGCTCCATTTAGGGATGGGGCAGAACTGATTTGACTAATATTAATTTTTGTCGTGTACTTTAAATTGTTTTATGTGTTTATTTTTGAAAATAGATGTGACTACATTACATTTTGACTTTGAAATTATAGCTTCTAGAATAGGAAATAAAAAATACGGTTCTTTGGCTAATAACCAGAAAGTTAAAATGAATAGTCAATAGAATTACACCAATCTGACTATTAAATGCTTTTGATAAAGTAGCGTTGATTTTTCCATGTAATTATTGTCATAGACCTTATTAATTCTAAGGTTATTTTACAAATTAAGAACTAAGGAAAAACTAAGAAAATTCTAAACGCTAAAAAGAGGCATTTAATGGCTAATTGGTATTACTTAAACATTGGGTGGGACAAAGAAATTTGAAGAAAACAAGAAAGAATAATTGTTCTTATAATGTTGATTAATTTCTTTATGAATGATTGAATTTGAGTTTGAAGATTCGTAATTAAAAGGAGAAAAGAAAACAACTGTAAAGCTTTCTGAAATCTCAAAACTGGTATCCATTTTATCTGAATTTGTTGCAGATTGATTCAATTTTTCAGCTAAATAACATTTACCGTCACAATTGAGTTCAGGTTTGTCTTTATTCACACAAAAATCTTCAATAATTTGCGAGAGATTAGTTTGGTAATAAGCAATAATACTAAAGTTTACAGCGGGTTTAGCTGTGAACGAAAATAGTATTATTAGGCTTAAAATTTTTCTCACAATTATAAAATATTGAACTACAAAGATATGAAAATTACGTCTATTACTAGATGTTTAAAATTTTATTTTTGTACGTAAAAGCCAACTTTTTCGGGTTTTTTATAATCTCTTTGAAACAGCTTTTCTTCTTTAATTTTTTGTGCTGTTTTTTCAGGTAACATTTCTTCCCAACCTTCTTCGTTATTAGCAATCATGTGCAAGACGTGTCTAGAAAAGATCTCCATTACTTCAGGATTATAATTCTCAACATCAACCACTCTTCCATTATATTTGAAGAATTTATAAAGTTCTTTCATACGAGGGTGAACTTTTAAGTTATCGCTAGTAGTAACTTCTCCTGTGTCAGGATTTTTATAAGGATATAGATAAACTTTCAGGTCTTTGTAGAATAATTTTCCAAAGGCTTCTAAAATCCCACCACTTAAATGACGGTAGTACTTTTCATCAAAAACATCAATGAGGTTATTAACACCCATTGACAAAGCCATTCTTTCTTTAGTGTAATTGGATAAGTATTCAACTAGTTTATAGTATTCTTGGAAGTTAGAAATCATAACAGTATGACCAAGTTCACATAAAAGTTTAGCTCTGTCCATGAAATCTTCTTCATCAATTTCACCCTCAGACCGAAGATTAGAAAGTGTAATTTCAAAAATCACTTCAATATTTTCTTTACTTACTTTTTTCTCCTTAGCAAATAATTCTAAAGATTTTTCATAGATATCTTCATTTACCTTAGTTACAGGCCTAAAACTACCTCTTAAAGCAAGAATATTTTTCTTGTAAAGAACTTTAGCTGGAAGCACGTTGTTAGCACTTGGATCAAACATTACTGCGTCAGTCATACCATTTTTAACCAACTGTAAACTCATTAATCGATTATCTACATCTTTAAAGACAGGTCCTGAGAAGTTGATGGTATCAATTTCAATTTGGTCTTTATCAATATGGTCATACAAATCTTTTAAAATTTGTTTTGCATCATTATGAGCGTAAAAAGCAGCATAAATTAAATTAGTACCTAATATACCTAAAGTATTCTGTTGTAGTCTAGCATCGTTTTCTTTAAACCTGATGTGCAAAACAATTTTATTGTATTCGCCTTTAGGCTCTAATTGGTATTTAATTCCAACCCAACCATGACCTTTATAGCGTTTTGCAAAATCGATAGTAGCAACAGTATTAGCATAAGTAAAAAATAACTTGTTTGGATGCTTAGATCTAACTATACGTTCCTCAATTAATCGGGTTTCATGATCTAGCATTTTTTGAAGTCTGCTTTCTGTCACGTATCTTCGGTCATTTTCAACTCCATAAACAGCATCTGAAAAATCTTTATCGTATGCGCTCATTGTTTTAGCAATAGTGCCTGAAGAACCACCAGCTCTAAAAAAATTACGTACGGTTTCTTGTCCCGCACCAATTTCAGCAAAAGTACCATAAATATTTTCGTTAAGATTGATTCTCAGTGCTTTATCTTTTACAGATTTTGCGCTTTGAAAATCTTTATCCCCCATTATCTTAATTGACATACAACCAAATTTTTCTATTAATTTTTTTTTCACTTATGTTGATTACAAATATAAGTAAAACCTAAGCCAAATGAAATATTTATACCTACATTTGTGTTAAAAAATAAGTTTTGAAAGTTACATTTTTAGGTACAGGAACTTCTCAAGGAATACCTATTATTGGTAGTAATCACCCAGTTTGCTTAAGTAAAAATCCCAAGGATAAAAGATTGCGTGTTTCTGTTCTTATTGAGTGGGATCAATACAAATTTGTGATAGATTGTGGGCCTGATTTTAGGCAACAAATGATAACCAACAATGTGGAACGTATTGATGGAATTTTGTTCACTCATGAACACAACGACCATGTTATTGGCCTTGATGATGTAAGACCATTTTACTTTAGGCAAGGTAATATTTCTATCTATTGTCATCAACGTGTATTAAATGAACTGAAAAAGCGTTTTGAGTATGTTTTTCAAGTTGAAAATAAATACCCTGGTGCACCCACATTAAATCAGCATATCATTAATGATCAACCATTTGTTTTAGGGAATAAAAATGTTGTTCCAGTAAATGTTTATCACCCAGAATTACAGGTTTACGGTTACAGGTTTGGAGATTTTGCATATATTACTGATGCTAAAGTTTTTCCTGAAGAAGAAAAGGCTAAATTAAAAGGGGTTAAAGTTCTTGTCTTAAATGCACTTAGAAAAGAAGAACATAGGTCTCATTTAAATCTCGAACAGGCTTTAGCAATTGTTGATGAAATCCAACCAGAGCGTGCATACTTTACTCATATTAGTCATCACCTGGGTTTTCATGATGAAGTTCAAAAGGAATTGCCTGAAGGAGTTTTTTTAGCTTATGATAATCTTAAAATATCTATTTAATGAAGTCTAAATTTTATATGTATGGGTTTGTGTTTGCAAGTTTAATTGCTTTATTACTTTATTTTAATTCTAAAAAAAGTTACGAAGCACAAGCTAGAGAAATAGACCAATTAAATACAAAAATTGAACAATTAAAAGAAGACTGTTATTAGGTTTTTAGTTTATTGAAGCGGTTCCTGAGTCGAATGGCTTTATTAGGGTAATCTGTAATAACACCGTCAACATTTAATTGTAGAATATCTTTAAGGTCTTCAAATTCATTGACTGTCCAAGGTATAATCTGTATTTGTTTTTTTTTACAACTTTTAATAAGCTTTTTTGATAAGAAATGATAATTAGGACTATATACCTCTGGAATGTATCCTAACTGTTTTAACTCCTTTTTTAAGCTGCCTTTTTCAGAAATTAAACAAGTAGAATACGCTGGATAGCAGCTTTTAATTTCTTGTAAAATTCTGTAATCAAAACTTCTTAAATTAATCTTTTCAATAGGAAAATCTTCTATACTTTTCATGACTAATTGAACAAATTCTTTTGGAGCAGGATGATATAGATTTTCTGTTGATTCACTTGACTTTAATTCTATGGTGTACGAGATATTGTGTTCGTGATTTTTTGATATAAATTCCATCATTAAAAGCGCGTCTTTTAAAAGTGGCTTATAGGCTTCTTCCGTTTCCTGTTCATCAAATAAAGAATGTTTAATCGAACCACAATCAAACTTTCTTATTCGCGCATAATCCATTTGGTATAGATTGAATAATTTTTCCTCGTCTGGATGAATTTTACCCCCGTCTTCTTTCAAGCATATTTCACTATTCATCCACGCTTCATGAGAAACAACTACTTTTTTATCTTTTGAAATAACTACATCTAACTCAATTACATCAGCACCAAGTTCAATGGCTTTTTCAAATGAAGCAATAGTGTTTTCTGGCGCTAATCCACGTGCTCCACGATGACCAACCACTAGGAAGTTGGTGTTATTAAATTTTTTGAATTTGAAAAATCGATTTATATTCAATTCTTTTGTATTGTTTTGATTTCTTTTTAAAGATAGTAAA
>SL_7KL_010_BRINEDRAFT_10000268_pt1 | contig 23915 bp, 21 predicted proteins | sample SodLak_010_BRINE_FD_10663 | JGI IMG/M metagenome (IMG submission 10663)
GTTCTTGAATGGTAGGATCGGGCAGCAGCTCTCCGGTTTCGAGGTAGTGGCGGCTCTGTTCAAAAATCCATGGATTCCCGATCGCGCCTCGACCGATCATTACGCCATCCACACCGGTTTCGTCGAACAATTGCTTGGTCTTTTCGGGAGAGTCGACATCCCCGTTTCCGATAATTGGAATTTGGAGGCCAGGCGTATTCGCTAACTTCTTCAGATAGTCCCAGCGGGCATCTCCTTTATATTTTTGGGCTCTCGTGCGTGCATGAACCGTGAGCGCTTTCACGCCTACGCTCTGCAGCATCAGGGCTACCTCCTGTATTCGTATTGATTGATCATCCCAACCCAAGCGGGTTTTTACAGTAACCGGATAGTCGCCGGCAGCATCTACCACGGTTCCTGCCATTCTCTCCATCATATCAAGATCTTTAAGGCATCCCGCCCCGGCGCCTTTTTTAACAATTTTATAAACGGGGCAGCCAAAGTTGATGTCAATCACATCGGGATTGTTGGCAACAGCTACTTTAGTGGCACCTTCCATGGCTTCTTCCCGGCCTCCAAAAATCTGGATACCGAAAGGGCGCTCCATTTCAGCGAAATCCATTTTGTGCTGGGCAATGTCTGAGTCACGAATAATGGCTTCGGAACTGATAAATTCTGTGTAGACAATATCAGCACCTTTTTTACGGCAAATCTGCCGAAAAGGAGAGTCCGTCACATCTTCCATCGGAGCCAAAAATAGAGGTCTGTTTCCTAAATCTATTTGATCAATCTTCATAACAGGGGTTAATTAATGAGATGTCTAAAATACAGGTTTTTTAAATCTATCTCACACTGTGGCGCAAATTTATGAAAAACAAAGCGCTTTCATGGTTCTGTTTCCACTCAGATCAATAGCCATTTGATAAATGAACGTGTATATTAATGAGTGTTTAAAAAATAATTTCAACAAATTAACGGGAGTAATAACAATGGCACTCGCAATTTCAGGAATTGAAGAGCTATTAGGCGATGACGCCGATAAGCTGCTCAATCATACATGTACAACTATTCCAAAAGAAAAACTACACCTGCCATCAGGGTCATACGTTGATGACGTATGGTATCATTCAGACCGAAACAACAGAGTTTTAGGAAATTTAGAATGGATGTTAAATCACGGCCGATTAGGCGGTACCGGTTATCTGTCTATCCTGCCGGTAGATCAGGGTGTGGAGCATAGCGGCGGCGCATCCTTTGCAAAAAATCCGGCTTATTTTGATCCGGAAAATATCGTAAAACTAGCCATCGAAGGCGGTTGTAACGCAGTAGCTTCTACATTTGGAGTATTAGCATCTGTATCCAGAAAGTATGCACATAAGATTCCGTTTTTGGTAAAAATCAATCATAATGAGCTGCTAACGTTTCCAAACACATACGATCAAATCATGTTTGGTTCAGTTCAAAAAGCTTACGACATGGGTGCTGCGGCTGTAGGTGCAACCATCTATTTCGGTTCCGAGGAGTCTTCACGACAAATTATTGAAGTGGCGGAAGCGTTTGAGTATGCTCACGAATTGGGAATGGCTACTGTGCTTTGGTGTTACACCCGAAACTCAGCATTTAAAGTGGACGGTAAAGATTACCACGCCTCTGCAGACTTAACAGGTCAGGCAAATCACTTAGGTGTAACCATTGGTGCGGATATCGTAAAGCAGAAGCTGCCAACAAACAATGGTGGTTACAAGGCGCTTAATGCCGGCGATTCTTCCTATGGAAAACTAGATGAGCGCATTTACTCTGAACTGTCAACGGATCACCCAATTGATCTTACGCGATACCAGGTGGCTAACGGTTACATGGGCCGGGCAGGCTTGATTAACTCAGGCGGAGCTTCCGGTAGTGATGATTTCGCAGACGCAGTGAAAACAGCGGTCATTAATAAGCGTGCCGGCGGTATGGGACTTATTAGCGGCCGTAAAGCATTCCAGCGTCCAATGGAAGAGGGTGTGAAATTACTGAACTTTATTCAGGATGTTTATCTGAATGAAGAGATTACTATCGCATAATTTCCTATTTTTATAAAAAAAGCCATACAGTTAATTCTGTATGGCTTTACTATTTATTTTGAGAGTTAGTTAATATAATGGGCGTTGATTAACCCCCGTTAAGAAACACATCTATATTGTCAGATTCTGAAGTACATACTGAAAAAAGCGGTTCATTAATATCCTTCAGGTACATGGCTCTTTCCATAGCATTGAGCCTCATTAGTATGGGAATTGTGATTTACCTTACCTATTCACCGGGTATTCTGGAGCATCTGGCTCCTAAAAGGCTTCCCGGAATTTTTATAGCTATAGGCGTAACCTTTTTGAAGGTCTATTTTTTTGCTGCAAAAATCAGATTTTTAGCCGACAAGACCATTAACTGGATGGCATCTATCCGGATTGCACTGACCTGGGATTTTGCTTCTGCTGTTACACCATCAACCATAGGCGGGGCACCGGTTGCTACATATGCGATGACGCGCGAAGGAATCAAGCTTGGTAAATCTTCTGCAATTGTTTTGTATGGAGTTTTGCTGGATCAGTTTTGGTATGCGCTGGCAGTTCCGATTCTACTCATTGCCAGCATCTACTACAATGTAATTCCTGACGAGATCGGGATGGTTGGAAACATAACGATGTTTTTGATCTATGCCGGTCTTTTAATCTATGGGGCTCTGCTCGCCTATGGATTGCTGGTCAATCCAAAAGCCATGAAACGTATAATTGAACTGGTTTTCAGGCTTCCTGTACTGAGAAAGTTTGCGGATAAGGTAAATGCAGAAGCCGATAACCTGGTCGACTATTCGAGAGAGCTCAGGCAGAAACCGATGAGCTTTGTTGTAAAGGCATTTTTGCTATCAACGCTTAGCTGGCTTTGCCGGGTGGCACTGCCGGTCATTGTAGTTTTAAGTCTGCTGCCGGCACACGAAATTCTGCTCATTCTTAGAAGTCTGGCCATGAACCTCGCCTTCCTGATTATCCCAACACCGGGTGGTTCCGGCGGGGTAGAGGGGCTTTTTGCTGTTTTCCTGGGCCCATTGATTGATCGGTCCGGATTTATTGGACTGGCTGTATTTGTTTGGAGAATAATCACCTATTACATCAGTATCGGTATTGGTATCATCGCCATGCTATGGTATGTAAACACATCGGTATCATCTAAGCTCGATGAAATAAACAAACCAAAAGAAAGCGCAGTTGATCATGGCCAAAACTAAAGTTCAATACGAATGTTCAGCTTGTGGTCATCTATCTCCAAAATGGCTGGGTTTGTGTCCGGCATGTGGAGAGTGGCATACCTTTGAAGAGAAAATAAGTGAGAAGAAGAAAAGCTCTAAAAAGCATAAAGTAGATATTTCGGAAAACGGAGAGACTGAAGCCGTTGCGCTAAAAGATGTACAGCAATCGAAAGAGGAGAGGATCAGTACGAACCTGTCTGAATTTGATCGTGTTCTTGGCGGTGGTCTAGTAGATGGATCTTTCCTCCTTTTAGGTGGAGACCCCGGTATTGGCAAAAGTACACTGATGCTGCAGGTAGCGCAGAAATGTCCAAATCTGAAAATACTTTACATTGCCGGCGAGGAGTCGGCGTCCCAGATAAAGCAGAGAGCAGACAGAATTGGGATGAGCGGAGAGAATTTGCTTATCTATAACAACACGGACGTATTAAACGTGATTTCTCAAGCGCGTAAAATTAAACCTGACCTGTTGATTGTCGATTCCATACAAACTGTATTCAGTTCAGAGTTGAGCAGCCTGCCGGGGAGTATTCAGCAAATACGTGAGTGCTCCGCTATGTTCCAGCAGCTTGCAAAGAAAGAGGGAATTACTACGGTGATGATTGGTCATGTGACCAAAGAGGGAGATATTGCCGGGCCTAAAATGTTGGAGCATATGGTAGACACGGTTCTCCATTTTGAGGGGGATCAAAGTCAGCTGCATCGGTTACTAAGGGGTGTTAAGAATCGATTCGGCCCTGCAAACGAAGTGGGGGTTTTTGAAATGCGGGACACAGGTTTGCATGAGATTAATAATCCATCAGATCTGTTTTTAGCTGAAATGAACAGTTCCGTCAGCGGAAATTGTGTTACCTGCGTGATGGAGGGTTCCCGACCGATTTTGATTGAAATTCAGGCATTGGTAACGCCCAGTAGTTATAGCACGCCTCAGCGCACAGCGAGCGGTTTTGATCAGCGCAGGTTGTCTCTGTTGATTGCGGTTCTGGAGAAGAGGGCAGTCATGAGCTTTGCCGGCCAGGATGTATACCTGAATGTTGCAGGAGGGTTGAAGATCAATGACACTGCTGCAGATCTGGCTGTAATTGCGGCTCTCGCTTCCAGTTTAAAAGATAAACCGGTCCCCGAAAAATCACTCTATGTGGGTGAAGTAGGACTTGGCGGCGAAGTGAGAAGAGTACCGTTTCTCAAACAGCGATTAAATGAGGCAGAAAAGATGGGTTTTAAAAATGCTGTTCTGCCAGTCAGCGACACCGCGGGTACATTTAAAATGAATTTGAACCCCGCGGATCATTTGATGAAGGCTCTCAAGTAGCAGCCCGAGGAGACAACCGTTTAGTAGTTGTCTCTTTGACGTCTTCTCTCTTCCCGGATGCTCTTTTTAAGAGCTTCGCGTCGCTCTTCAGATGGCTTGGTGTACTGCTGGCGCTCTTTGTATTCGTTCAATACTCTTGAGCGAGTTACCATCTTCTTAAAGCGGTTGATTGCGCGGTCGATGCTTTCGTTATCTTTAACTTTTACTCCGATCATGTGTGTAAATAGTATTTGTTGAATTTTTTACAGACTCTAAATATAAAAAGCTTTTTATTAAAAAACAGTTCCATCAACAAAAAAACATTCACTCCAAAGATCTTATATTAAGCACCTGATTACAGGTCCTGTAGCTATAGTAAGCACATTTGAAAAAACTGAAGATAGTTAGCGTAATGTTTCCAAAATTTATATCAACCTTCAAAGAGATTTATAATCACCCCAGAAATGTAATTGATCAGTTTCTTGAGAGTGAGGAAAGAGATTTTAGTCATCCCTTTCTTTTTTTACTGATAGGTGCCATCGTGGTAACGGCAGTGAATACTTTGCTGGTAGATTTCTCTTTTGATCCGGTGCTTGGTGAATTTGATGCAGACAGTGAGCAGATGCGTGAGATTGCTGAGTGGATTCAGGCAAGTACAGTTCGATCAACAACCCATTTTTTACCCATCTCATCTGCATTGATACTGGTTCCAATGCTATCCATTGCGGGGCTGTTCTTTTTCAGAGATTACATTACAGGTTTTTATAGTCTGCTGGTAATGAATAGTTATGCAATTGGGGCAACGATGTTGTTTCAAATGCTTCTAATCCCATTTTGGATGTTTTCAGGTGTGAGTATGCTCGATCCGGTTGCCAATGCAACACTTCCCGCCGTAGCCATTGCCATCCCCACACTATGGATTTATAAGGCCTATATTATGGACTCTTCCTTTATGGCGTGGATCCGGATTATATCAACTTACATAGTAGGGTATGTACTTTATGCTGTGTTGACCGGTTTTGCAGCGTCAATTATTGGCTACATGATTTTTGCCATACAGCGGATTAGTGAGATGTCCGGTGCGCTTTAATGGAACTTCAGTTTTATGGATAAACCAAATCAGCTTCCAAAAAGTGTTCTACCCTAAAAAGGAGAGGGGTGACTGACTTGTTTTAGGTTGCTTATGAATGGTCCCCTTCTGTAAGGGACTTTTACAATCGCGATCAAGTACACAGAGACAGGTCTAAAGTCGGCTAATCACTTCACCGAGCTTTTGAATGGCCTGTTCACATTGTACTGCAGTTGTATAGGGGGCAGGGCCAAACCGAATGATATCACCTCTTGCATCTGTGAAGACACCCTTTTCAAGTAATTGTGCTCTTATCTCTCTGGCATGTGTAGACTTGAGTGCCATGAATCCGCCTGACTCCACGATAGGTCTCTTGTTGGCATGCTGAATCAGATCGGGTGAAAAAGATTGCTCATCAAAAATTTCACGCAGGTATGCTAACTGGTCAGAATATTGCTGCCGGAGTACTTCGGGCGACAGGCCCATTTTTTGGAAGAAATCTGCCACAGCTGCAGCCCGAAACTGTGAGATAGGATCGTAGGTGCCTGATGCAAATTTTTGATCACCTTTATCAAAAGATACCGGCTTATCATCTCTCGGTTCATCTAATGTTTCGAAAGAGGCAAACCATCCGGTTACTGCCGGCCGAAGCGCGCAATCTGCGGGATATCGTAAAAAGCAGTTGGCTTCTCCCCACTGAAGGTACTTATAGCCTCCAATAAGCATGTAGCAGTGCTCTAAGCCTTCTTCGGTGATGGAGAGTGGTACTACGTTGGTTCCATGGTAGTCGTCGATTAGGAGAGGAACTCCTGCTTTCTTAGTTGCAGCAGCTATTTCGGAAAGCTTTGTGTTGATTTCTGAAGTTTCGAAATAGACCCTGGACAACATCACAGCGGCCGTTCGGTCATCCATCTCTTCTTTGATCGAGCTTAGCAGTTGGTCGTCATCTTCGTGCGGTAGAAAAACAATATCATATCCTTCTTCCTGGTATCGGCGCAGCTGGCGATACATAGAGTGGAATTCCCCGTTTGTGGTTATGATTTTTGGCCGGTTTTTCAGATCCAGTGCTGAAAGCCAGGAAATCATCAGAACGTGTGTATTCTGCTCACGGCAATATTTGCCGGTGGGATCGTCGTAATAGTTCCGGAGGTAGGTGCGAAGCACTTCCATTTTTTCGAACGCCGCCGACCACTTGGTGTCTACCTGATCAGCGACAATCTGCATGTACTCTCTTACTCCGTCAAATGCCACATCGGGCCACGCCTGATGAGAGTGCCCCGTAAAAAGCAGTCGATTGGCTACATTAAAATGGGAATAGTGTGGCTGAAGAGATTGTGCCAGCTTATCAAATTCTTGCATCATCAAATTTTGAAGGATTCATAAATAACGGGACTAATCGAAGTCACCTTTCTGATACCGTTCGATCAGCCTGTGTTCATTAACTCTTTTATAACTGCCAAGGTTCTTTTCATTGAGTGATGCTAATGTCATCTCCCGTTTTCCAAGAGCACCGGGGGCTCTTGCAATTTTCCATCCGGCAACAGCCATCGCAGCTCGCGCCGATGAAGCTGCGCAGTAGGTGGACAGGGTAGCTGAAGAGTCAGCATAGCTTTTCAAACTCTGGAAAACTTCCGGTGTCCACAGCTCTGCATTAACATCGGGAGAAAAAGGATCCTGGAAAAAGAAATGAATTGGCTGATCGGGTTTTGGATACTCCTCAAACGTGCCGATAAAGAGATTAAGTGTCAGTGATTCCGAAATTGAAAAACTGTTGGCTCCGGGATTTACTTCAGTAAAAATCGATTTCAGAATTTCACCCGGTTTATGCCGGTTCAGCTCTTCTCCGAAATCAAACTGAGCTGCCGTGTCCGGATCAACCGGATAAGCTTCCACTGAATAGAAATCAACAGTCGGGGGATTTTGCAGCTCTTCTAAATAGTGCTTTAAGAGAATGAAATTCAGCCCGGTACCGAATCCCATCTCAAAGATAGCGAGATGGTTTCTACTCTGTAGTTCTTTGAGAAGTCCCGGCGTTTCAAAAAAGACAATTTTACTTTCTGCTACGGCGCCGTTTGGATTGTGATAGTGCTGATCAAAAAGAGGGGAGTAGAGTGTTGTTGAACCATCTTTGGTTTCCGAAATTTTCGGCTTTTGATCTCCGGTATCCATCACTTACGCGGTTGCCACTTCATCCAGCTTAACTCCAACCAATCGGCTTACACCGGTTTCAGGCATGGTTACACCATACATCATCTCTGCTTTCGACATGGTTTTCTTGTTGTGTGTAATGATGATGAACTGTGTGTCGTCGCTGAACTTTTTGATCATAGCAGAAAAACGTTCAATATTGGCATCATCCAGCGGGGCGTCAACCTCATCCAGGACACAGAATGGTGAAGGCTTCACCAGGTAGATAGCAAAGAGCAGGGCAATAGCGGTCAACGTTTTTTCACCGCCCGATAGCTGGTTGATACTCGACGGGCGCTTTCCTTTTGGATTTGCCTTGATATCGATCTTAGCTTCCAGCGGATCTTCGGCTTCGTCTTCAATCAACAGGTCACAGTAATCATCTTCGTGAAAAAGCGTATTGAATACATTTTTAAAATTAGCACGGATCTTTTCAAACGTCTCATTAAATCGCTCTGTAGCCGTTTGGTTGATCTCATCGATGGTTTCCCGCATTTCAACTTCAGCTTTCTGTAAATCCTCGATCTGCTCTTCGTAAAAATCGAGTCGCTCCTTCTCCTCCTTGAACTCCTCAATGGCCAGCGGGTTAACATCCCCGATTCGATTCAGCTTCTGTTTTAACCAGGCTATGCGCTCCTTGGCATCCTCGGCCGGCATATCTTCAGGGAGGGATTCTTCCACCTGGTCCATTAAAATTCCATAGGTTTCCCAAACGTGATCGGAAAGCGCCTGAGATTTCATCTCCAGCTTTTCGTGCGCCATGGAAAGATGGTGGACAAGCTCAAGATTGACCTCTTTACGTCTGCGGAGCTCTTTCAGCTCTTTCTCAATTTCGTTGATGATACCGCGCTGCCTGCTGCTCGCTTCTTCAGCTTTGTCCAGCTTTTCATCAGCCTCCTCTTTACTCTCTTTCTTGATGCCAAGCTGCTTTTCTGTCTGCTCTAAAGCGTACTTATATTTCTCGATCTTCTCACGACTCTCACTCATTAGCTCTTTCCGTGAGCTGAGCCGGGTGCCAATATTTTTGATTCCGGTTTCAGCTCGGTCGATATCCCGTTCCAGGTTTTGAGCTTTATTCTTCACGTCCTGATGCTTGAGCTGTGCATCATTATAGCGATTCTGTGCAATTGCCCGCTCATCCTCCAGTTTCTGCAGAACATCTTTCTTTTGATTTTGCTGCTTGCTCAGTTCGGTAATTTTTTGTTGTAACTCTTTCTGTTGGGGATGCAGCTCATCGAGCTCCTCCTGAGCACTGTCCAAGTTCGACTGCAGGTTAGACTTTCGGATTTTTAAATCATTGACATTCTTTTCGTACAACTGAATATTCGACTGCCAGCGGCTGGCTTGCTGCTCAAACTGTCGAATAGATTTTTGAATTTCCTTGATCTGGTGACGAATTGAATCTGAATTGAGTTTTTCCAGCTCACCATTTAACTGATCCAGCTCTTTCTGTTTTGCCTCAAGTGATTGGTCAGCATCTTTAAACTTGCTCTTCAGTTTTTCGAGCTTATCCTTCAGGCCGAGTCGAACTCCCGCTTGTTTATTTTTACTGCCACTCTTCAGGAAATGATCTGCGGTAATCAGGTCGCCACTAACCGTAACGGCTGCGGAAGCTCCGCTTTTCAGGGCATTTGATCCATCTTCTATAGATTCAACCAGAATCGTTGAACCGAGAAGAAGCTGTGCTACAACATCAAATTTTCCTTCAGGATGAACCTCTTTGTAGATAGAACTGTCAAAAACTTTATAGCTTGCCTTTAACTCCTGTAAAGGGATGAAAGTTGCCCGGCCTTTTCCTTTTTCTTTCAACAGTTTTGATGCACGGACGGCATCATTCATTGAGTCAACAATCAGGTAGTTGATCATTTCACCCAGAGCCATTTCGAGAGCAGGAGCGAGCTCTTCAGATGTATGTAAAACTTCTCCTACGGGAGTAAGCGTTTCAAATTCAGACGAGTGGTTTTCAGTCAGATATGAAATAGAAGATGGCAGTGCTTCGTTCGACTCAGCAAGGCTTTCCATCAGTGAGATTTCTGACTGAACAGCATCTTTCTTACTTTTCAGTGATCGCAGGGTCTCTCTGAGTTCTTCCCGTTTTTCTTCAAGGTTCTGGCGTTTTTCAACGGTGTTTTCCAGCTTCTCTTCGTGCTGTTCCAGTTGTTGATTAGCCTCACCGAGCTTCTCTTTTACCAGGTTCAGCTCGCCCTTCGCATTGATAATTTCATCTTCAAGATCTTCAATATCCCGATCTATTCTGAGGCGATCATCCTCGCTGTTCTCAAGTTTAGACTCCAGTTTAATTCGATTGGACTGCAGCGCGGTTAGTTTTTTATTTACATCGCTAATCTCAATTTCAAGCTCATACAGTTCATGGCGAACTTTTGTGAATTTCTGCTGTACCTCATTAAACCGCTCTTTAGAGTTTTTCAGCGTATCTTCTGACTTCTGTTTTTCATCATCGAAATTCTCCAGTTTATCGATGCTCTCCTTTTTGAGCTGCTCAAGTTCTGTCAGATCTTTTGAAGCTTGCTCAATATCATTCTTATGCTGTTTGATTACTCCTTCTTCATTTACAATCTTCTCTTTTGTAATTCGAAGATTGGTTTCCATCTCCCGGATGGATGAGTGTAACTGGCTCACTCGCCGCTGGGCTTCAGCCTGATTACGCTCTTTTTCCAGCAGATGATTCCGGGCTTTCTCCTCGTTACCCTCAAGCTCTTCAACTTTTTGAGAGATCTCTTTTTTCTCTTTATCTGCGTTGTCTATTCTCTCCTTCAGCGGTTCCAGCTCGTTTTTTACCGAATTGAACTGATGAAGCGTATATCCCAAATCCAGTTTGCGAAGCTCTTTTTGATAGGCTTTCGCTTTGGCTGCTTTATCGGCCTGAATTTCGAGAGAGCGGGTCTTTTTGCGAACTTCTACAAGGATATCTTCGAGCCGCTGAAGGTCTTTAAGCGTTTCATCCAGCTTTCTGAATGTTTTCTTACGCTGATCTTTATAGCGTGTAACACCTGCTGCCTCTTCAAACAATCGCCGTCGATCGTTATTCCGGTCATTCAGAATCTCTTCAACCATTTTTAACTCAATAACGGAGTAGGCGTCTGAGCTCATACCGGTATCCATGAAGAGCTCCATAATATCCTTTAATCGACAGTGTGTGTTGTTGATCAGGTATTCACTGTCTCCCGAACGATAGAGTCTTCTTGTGATGGTTAGCTCGCTGTACTCTACAGGCAGTATTCCCTTGTTGTTCACAAAAGTGAGAGAAACGTCTGCCATCCCCAGCGCTTTCTTCTTAGCCGTACCGTTAAAAATCACGTTGCTCATAGCGCTTGAGCGGAGCAGGGTTGGACGCTGTTCGCCTAAAACCCATCTCAGAGCATCAACGATGTTCGATTTTCCACAACCGTTTGGGCCGACAATAGCAGTTATTCCACTGTCAAATTTTACATGCGTTTTGTGCGCAAAGCTTTTAAACCCGTGAAGTTCTAAATCAGATATGTACATGCTTTAAAATGTATAAAAAGGGGACGGCAAAAAATAAAAAAACATGGTATTTAAACCACCTCTAAACCTGAATAAGGAGTAAAGATGAAATACCATGTTTCAGGAAATTCTTGAAATGACTAAACCGTCATAATTTCTTTCTCTTTGGTTTCAAGCATTTCGTCGACCAGCGCGATATACTTATCGGTCAGTTTCTGAATTTCATCTTCAGCTTCAAACCGGCTGTCTTCTGGGAGTGACTCCTCCTGCACGGTTTTCTTCACTTCATCGTTGGCATCACGGCGAGTATTACGAATACTGATGCGCGCTTTTTCCCCAACATCTTTAGAGTGTTTTACAAGCTCTTTTCTGCGCTCTTCAGAAAGCATAGGAAGAGGAATGCGAATAATATTTCCATCATTGTTAGGATTCAAACCTAATCCGGACGACATGATCGCTTTTTCAATGTCTTCCATTGATGATTTGTCGAATGGTTGAACAACCAACAGTCTTGCTTCAGGAGCTGAAACAGTAGCAAGCTGATTGAGCGGCGTTTGAGAACCGTAATAGTTCACTTTAATTCCATCAAGGAGAGAGGTAGTGGCTTTTCCGGCTCGAATATGAGACAGCTCTTTCTTGCAAAAAGCTGCAGCCTCTTTCATTTTGTCATCGGCGTCGTCGATTATTAACTGAATTTCTTCTGGTATCATGGCAGTCTGTACAAGTTAAATGAAAAGATTTACTGAAATAACGTATCTGAATCAAATTCAGCAACTTTGTTGGCAAAGACTGAATTTAATAAAATGGTTATTCATCCCAAACAACCGTTGTTCCAACGGCATCCTCAGAACAGACAACTTTTTTGAGATTTCCTTTCGTGTTCATGTTGAAAACAATAATCGGAGTCTCATTGTCTCTACAGAGTGTAAATGCTGTGAGATCCATAACGTCCAGTCTTCTGCGCAGAATCTCATCACCGGTAATGGTATCGAATTTAACGGCTTCGTTATTTTTCTCGGGATCAGAGTCGTAAATACCGTCAACGCGTGTACCTTTTAGAATAACATCTGCTTCAATTTCAATGGCACGAAGTGAGGCTGCCGTATCGGTTGTGAAGTATGGATTGCCGGTACCGGCACCGAAGATTACCACGCGTCCTTTTTCAAGGTGACGAATGGCCCTGCGGCGAATATACGGTTCGGCGATCTCTTCCATACGAATAGCACTCATCAACCTTGTGTGGACCCCTTTTCTCTCAAGAGCATCCTGAAAAGCCATGCTGTTGATCATGGTAGCGAGCATTCCCATATAATCTCCCTGTACCCGGTCCATTCCTTCGGTGGCACCTTTCACACCGCGAAAAATGTTACCGCCGCCAATCACTACTGATACTTCAACTCCTTCTGCCTGAACCGCAAAAACTTCTTCCGCGTATTGAGATAGAATATCTGCATCAATTCCATGTCCCTGTTCTCCTAAAAGTGCTTCGCCGCTCAGCTTGAGTAGTATTCTCTTATATTGATTTGCCACTTGAAATTTATTTAGAAGTTCATAGATATAAAAAAGGCCACCTTTTTAAGGTAGCCTTTTTTGAAGATAAATATTTAAGCTTCGCCAAGCTGCATTCGACTGAATGATTTGACGAGTGGAGCATCGTTCTGCTCCAGGTACTCTTTAACGGAAATTCCGTTGTCTTTAACGAATTTTTGTTCGAGTAGCACTCGCTCTTCGTAAAAACGTCGAAGTTTTCCTTTCGCTGCTTTTTCAGCAATCTCTTCAGGTTTTCCTTCGTTGATGAGCTGCTCTTTTGCAATTTCGAGTTCTTTCTCGACTACTGATGCGTCAACACCGTCACGGGTAGCTGCCAGTGGATTCATAGCCGCAATCTGCATTGCAACATCTTTGCCCACGTTATCGTCGGAAAGGTCACCGTCAAAATCTACCAGCACTCCAAGCTGATTGCCCGGGTGAATGTAGTCAACGAGGGTTCCGTCAGTTTCAACGAGTACAACACGGGCAATTTCGATTTTCTCACCAATCTTGCCAACCATCTGTTCGAGGTGCTTTTCTGCAGTTAGGCCGTCAATCTCAACACTCATCAGCTCTTCTGCACTGCTGATGTTATTTTCGTAAGCAGCATTGAGGAATTTATTGGCCTGATTTTGGAAATCTTCGTTTCTCGCAACAAAGTCTGTTTCGCAGTTAATTTCGATTGCGGAAGCTTTTTTCTTGTCATCGCTGATTTTTGTCAGGATTAAACCTTCATTGGCTTCACGCTCGGCTCGTTTTTCAGATACTTTTTGTCCTTTTTTACGAAGTATCTCGATGGCTTTTTCCATATCACCATCTGCTTCTGTGAGGGCTTTCTTGCAGTCCATCATGCCCGCTCCGGTTACGTCGCGGAGCTTCTTAACATCTTTTGCACTAATGCTCATGGGATCAGATAAATTTATTTCAGTTCGGGTTTACTCTTTTTCAGAATCGTTGTCGTCTTCTTTGCTGTCGTCATCTTTAGATTCTGCTTTTTCATTTGAATCAGCAGAGTCGGTATCAGAGTCAGATGCCTTTCGTCGACGCTTACGACGTTTGGTTGATTTACCTGCTTTCACTTCTGTTTTTTCACTGCTTTCATCGGAGCCTGTATCTTTCTTGGCTTCTGCGGCAGCTTCTTCCATCAGCTCTTCTTCTTTAATCGCTTCTCTTTCTGCGTTTCCTTCAATAATTGCATCAGCGATTTGAGCTGTAACCAATTGAATGGTTCGGGCTGAGTCATCATTGGCAGGGATGATGTGATCCGGAATATCAGGGTCACTGTTAGTATCAACCATAGAGATAATCGGAATATTCAGCTTCACAGCTTCATTAATAGCGATATGCTCTTTAATGGTATCCACAACAAAAATGGCACCCGGAATACGAGTCATGTTCGCAATACCGCCAAGTGTGAGCTCAAGCTTTTCACGCTCTCTGTCGAGCATCAATCCCTCTTTCTTGGTCAGTTCTTCGAACGTACCGTCTTTTTTCATTTTCTCGATCTCTTCCATGCGGGAGATGCTCTTACGAACAGTGCTGAAGTTGGTGAGCATACCGCCCAGCCATCTGTGTGTAACAAAAGGCATTCCGCAACGGATCGCTTCTGTTTTCACAATCTCCTGAGCCTGTTTCTTGGTACCTACAAAGAGAATCGTCTTGCCGGCACGGGCAAGTTTGGTTACCTCGTCTAAGGCTTCCTGGAGATACTGCTGGGATTTTTTAAGATCAATGATGTGAATGCCGTTTCGTTGCATAAAGATGAACTCTTTCATCTTTGGATTCCAACGGCGGGTCAGGTGACCAAAATGAGCACCTGATTTTAATAGTTCTTCTACGTTTGCTGCTTTAGGCATGATTTGTATGTCTGTTTTGAGTTTTTCCTCTACACAGGTCATTCCCAAGGCGCTAATTCCGCCCCGATTGATCGATCGGGGCAGAACACTCGGCGAAGGGTCGCTGTGTATGTGTATTTCAGGCTGCCGGCCGTGTGCCGAAGCCTGAGTGAGTGTTAAAAAGTTTCTTAAGTGTAAGAGTCGAAAGGAGGGAGCAAGTGGTTCAATATAAAACCGAAACTTGCAAACCTGAAGCCCGGATCTCTTATCGTTTAGAGAACTGGAATTTCTTACGAGCTTTTGGCTGACCGTATTTCTTACGTTCTACCATTCTGTCGTCTCGGGTAAGAAGTCCGTGCTCTTTTAATACACCGTGTAAATCTTCATTCAGGTCGTCGAGTGCACGAGCCAGTGCCAGAGAGATTGCTCCGGCATGGCCGGTTACTCCGCCTCCGCTTACCGTTACTTTGATGTCGTATTTGCCATCAAGTTCGGTAACATCCAGCGGCAGTCGTGCAATATTTACACGAGCCTGAGTGTTCAGGTGCTTTTCGAGCGGCTTACCGTTAACGATAAACTCGCCGCTTCCTTCTTTAATGTATAAACGAGCTGTGGACGTTTTACGACGTCCGATATAATTTTCTTGTGCCATTATGAGAATTTAGATCTCTAAAATTTCAGGTTGTTGTGCAGTGTGTGGATGAACTGATCCTGCATATACCCGCAGATTTTTCATAATCTGTCGGCTAAGCTTGTTCTTAGGCAGCATTCCTTTCACAGCAATGGTGATCAGGGATGTCGGATCTTTTTTCTGCATATCGAGCGCAGAGGTATAGGTTTCAGAACCGATGTAGCCTGTGTGCTTAAAGTATTTCTTGTTGGTCAGTTTTTTACCGGTTAAAGCTACCTTTTCCGCGTTGATAACGATCACGTTATCGCCGGTATCGGCATGCGGGGTAAACTCCGGTTTGTTTTTTCCACGAAGGATAGATGCAACACGCGAAGCTAAACGCCCCAGCGGCTGATCTTCTGCATCAATAATTACCCACTTTTTGTCTACAGTGGCTGAATTTGCGTTGTATGTTTTATTACTGATCGTATTCACGATATTCTCTTTGTTTTCTTGCAAAATTGGAAAGTTGAAAAAGATAAAGGGATTTATCGTGTATTGCAACAGATGATTGTTCAAAAAAATGAATTCACTTTGTCTGATTCATCAGATTTTACACGTATCAAAACAGCAATATTTCGAGAACGTGTTAGATTATCGGTTTTTTTGAAATGAGTATTTTAATGATTAACTCTGAAAAGAAGGGTTGATGTAAATTAAATGCATTACAATGATGGTAATATCACGTAAGTCATGCCTGAATTTCAGTTTCCTTGGGTTACTATTCTGCATCTTCACCGGTTGCGAGCATACTTTTGAGCCTCTTCAGGAAAATGATGATTTAATATTTTCGATGTATGGAACCGTTGATGTACATGGAGAATTTAGTGTTGTTCGTGTTATGCCGATCGGGAAAGGTTTGATCAACAGAGACCCTGAACCTAATGGGACACAAGCCACACTGGTTCATAGTATAACCGGGCACAGTGTTTCATTTAGAGACTCCTTATTTAAATTTGGTGGAGATACTTTTGTTTGGAACTATTTATCCGAAGAAGAGCTCCAGGCGAACAACAGATATCGATTTATAGCGGAAAATCCGGAGGGAAGGTCCAGTTACGCCCAAGTAAATCTGCCATCGGATCTGCCTTTACCAGTCGTAGAAGAATACAATACCGGTTTTGAATCCGGAATATTCATCGGGGAAAGTAATGATCCAATTGTATCGGTGAAGACACGATATATTGTGCAGCCAACGAATGAACTGGGATGTGACCCTGAAGTGGAGGTTGTCATCTCGCATTTAGATCAACTGATCACTTATGCTGATGGCAGCTATCGATTGGTGGTAAATAACAGATCTGAGATATCTGTGGCCCTGGGGCCGTCTGTCGATAGTTTCAGAATTAACAGGAGAGAGTTATTGGTAGTATCGTCCGGGGATGACTGGCCCGAAATTGCAGATTTAATGGACCTTGAATCAACTCTGCCTGATGCAGTTGACAATATTAATGGAGGTGTAGGTTATGTTGCCGGAATCGCAGGCCGGATCATTCAAGTTACACCCCCACAAGAGCCATGTTAGCAATTAGGATACGTGACGGAAATATCAAAGAGTTAAATATGCCAAATTTTCTCTATTACATATCAGCGATAGGCATATTGATATTTGTTGGATGTGAGAGTTCCTTTGATCCAATACAGGAAAATGATGAGCTGACTTTTTCTATAAATGGTGTCATTGACATACATGCAGATACTCAATGGGTGAGGGTTATGCCGATAGGCCAATCTTTAATTCCTACAGATCCGGAGCAGAATGGTACCAGAGTAGATCTCACAAGGCAATCTACAGGAGAAGTTGTTGCGCTTGAAAATTCTCTTTTTAAGTTCGGGGGTGACATCTACGTTTGGAATTACTGGCTGTCGGAGGATATTCGCGGTGATGAACTATATGAAGTTGTCGCGGAATCATCGGATGGTGGCCAAAGCCGGGTTGTTGTAGCTACCCCATCACCATTACCGGAACCGAATGTAGAATATTCTGAAAACTTTGAAAGCATAGGTGTTACAGGTATTGCTCTAGATTCCATCATTGTTGCAGAAACCCGGTATCTCGCTCAAGCCTTAACATCCGTTGGCTGTGCCCCCGAAAGGGAGATAATTATTTCTCACCTGGATGAAATGAATTTTACACAAGAGGACGAGTACACTATCAACTCTGAGAACAGAGAAGATTTAGCAAGAGAGTTAGGAGTTACCGCATTTAGTTTTAGAGTAAATCGAAGAGAATTTGTTTTGGTTACTGCCGGGCCGGACTGGCCGGAGGATGTGGGGCTAACTGATATTGAAAAAAGTTTACCGGAGGTTAGATCGAATGTTGAGGGAGGGACAGGGTTGGTAGCCGGAATTGCCAGGCGTAAAGTTGAAATTTCTGAAAGGACTCCTCCTTGTGAAGGGTAGCATGAAACTATAAAGAGTTATTTATGAATATTGATGCATTGTTTAATTCCTTTAAAAAATGACGTTTAGATATCAAATAGCGGTTTTTATTATACTGTTTCTAACTCCGGTTGAAACACTATTTTCACAATCAAATATCATTCGGGGAGTTGTCACGGATGGACAATCGGGGCAGACTCTTGGCAGTGCAACAATATCTATCCAACGGCTGCCTGAGGGAGAAGTAGAGGGCACAACCACAGACCAGAATGGATTTTATCAAACCGGAAGCCTGGTGGCCGGAGAGTACTTATTTCAGGTTCGATATGTTGGGTATGAAACATATCAGGATACAATATCAGTAAACAGGAATTCAGGAGTAATTTCTAAGAATGTTTCACTAAATCCATCAAGCGAAGAGTTGGAGGAGGTGACCGTTTCTGATCGAGGATTAAGAGGGGGATCGGGCCGGATTAACGTCCGTCCGGAATATTTCGGCAGGGCACCGTCGCCGGCGGGCAGTTCAGACCTTGTTAGTTTCATTCAGACACAGCCCGGGGTTTTGGTAACCGGAGATCGGGGTGGCCAGCTATTTGTAAGGGGAGGTATGCCATCTGAGAACTTAATCTTGATGGATGGGACACTGTTTTATCAACCATTTCATATCGTGGGATTCTTTTCTGTTTTTCCGGAGGATGTGATAGCATCGGCAGATTTTTATGCGGGCGGATTTGGACCGCGTTACAGCGGCAGAGCTTCATCGGTGATGGATGTTCGCTTGAAAAACGGAAATCTCTATGAAAGAAATTGGTCTGCATCGGTTAGCCCATTCATTTCTGATCTGTTTTTCGAAACCCCAATCAGTGAAGGAAACAGTTCATTAATGGTTTCACTTCGGGGTTCCTTGATTGAAGAGAGCAGTAAATGGTATTTGCAGGAGCAACAGCCATTAAAGTTTAACAGTCAACTGGCCAAATTTAGTAGTGTTAGCAATACCGGTCTTAACTGTTCTGTAATGATTCTGAGAACTTACGATCGCGGAAAACTCGATTTTGAATCGGACCAATATTTTAAATGGAATAATTTTGTTACCGGAGGAAGGTGTGCAGGAGCCTCAGAAAGCTCTTCCCTGTCTTTTATGGAGATGAATTTTGGACTGTCCTATTTTTCAAATGAAACGGGTGGGGATGGAAGCGGTAAGCGATTTTCAAACATTTTCAGATCAAATCTGGATTTAAGTTTTGCTCATTATTGGGGTAAAACCCGAATTGACTACGGTTTTTTCACGAACTACAGAACTGTACGTTATGATCTGGTCAACAGATTCATCTCATTTGATTCCAGTGAGGAGTCCTTCTTAAGTACAGGCGGGTATTTGAATGTGAATTTTCTTTTGGGAGAATATATATCACTTGAACCGGGTGTTGTAGTAACATCATATATGAATCGTGTTCCATCAAGTGTTGAGCCGCGGTTTCGATATTCACTAAAGATGCCCGGATTTTTCAACTCAGAATTTCATGGGGCAGTTGGAATTTATCGGCAGCCTCTGATAGGTTTGTCAGATTTCAGAGATGCAGGAACTGCGTTCACGGCCTGGATGCTGCAGCCCGATTCCGACCGAACCCTGCAAACAACTCACTTTTTGATGGGATGGAGGAGCTCCTTCAGTCGTTTTATTGAATTTTCGATAGAAGGCTATCATAAAGAGATTAAAAATACACCTGTATCTATTTGGAGTTCCGTCGCTGAGTTTACTACAGATGTTGCTTACGCAGACGGAACCGTGAATGGTTTTGATGCAAGACTGAATTTTGATGCGCGAAATATCTACGCAGGTTTGGGATATGGGTACTCCATCACAGAGTACAAAACAGCCCAGGATCATTTTTCACTCTGGTTTGGTGAGGAAGTACAAAAGTATAATCCTACACATGACAGACGACACCAAATAAATGCTCAGTTTGGATTTGTGATTGGAAACTTTTCAGCGAATCTTAATTGGAGTTATGGTTCAGGGATGCCTTTTACGAGACCTGCAGGCTTTGATAGCTTTTTTTCATTCGAAGATGGACCGCCTGATGTTACAGGAGATTATGGAACTCCCAGACTTTTACTCGACAAGCCTTTTCAGGGGAGGATGCCGCAATATCACAGGCTGGACTTGTCTATGGAACAAAGGGTAGATTTAAACACGCTTAACCTGAAAGTGCAACTGGGCGCAATAAATCTGTACGATCAAAATAATCTTTTCTATTATGATGTCTTCTTTCAGCGAGGGATTAATCAGTTACCCTTTGTTCCTTATCTATCTTTAAAAATGAGTTCTAAGTAGAGTAAACTCACTCCACCCAAACCGTCCGGTACCAGCTCTACTTTCCACTTCCATCAAATATCAGGATGATCGGTTGTTCGGGGAATAGATTAGAGAATGTGATGACAGTTTGTAATGGTGATTCTTCAGCTCAATCAGATATAATAGTTCATGGTCATAGTTGCGGCATTGAATGATTCCCATGTTCTGTTGGCGGGAAATTTCGACTCCGGTATCAAATTCTGTCAGTTCTGTGTCTCGAAGGTTTTGATGTGCCACAGGTTTAGCGGAGGAAAAGAGGGGAAGCAAAATAATTAGAAAATGTAAAATAACCTTGCGGTTTAGATGATATATATATCACTTACAGCAAGAGGTTAATAACACTCAGGATATCGGTAGTGGGTAGTTATTTACAACTTTAACAACGAGTGGAGAGCCTTTTGTGATCAAGTGGATGCAAAGCAGCATCCCATAACCGGATGTGCCGGTTCAATCAAAAAAAACCAAACGATGATCACGATATGAAACGATTAAAAACAACTCAATTAGCCCTATTTTCAGTAGCAGTTTTTTACATTGCTGATGATGTTTAATATTACAACCACGGATGGCGAGTTTGATTTTTCTCAGTGTGGGGATTCAGCTGTAACAAATAGCATAGATAGTGAAGAAAGTTGTCTGGATCCTGAGGATGAAGATGAATATTACTACGATAATACAAATCCCTGGGATGCAAGAAACTGTAATTTGGATGGAGAAGGGTGCCTCACATGCACCTCAACTCCAACAGACCCAATTGAAAACTAATCATTTAAAAAGGGGGGTGTATAAGGCACCCTCCATATTAAAAATAATCTGGTCGGTAATATGGAAAGAATTGTTTCAAATATCCTACTGATTGTTTTTTGTTCAATAATAGTACAGGCATGTGCTAAAGAAGACAAAGCAAAGAGCGGAACCATTGTTCAGTTGGGAAAAGCATCAGAACTGGATATAAATGTTACAGACAACGCGCTCGGTGAGTTTTTAGGGGAAATTGTTGTAGATGAGGAGAATGGTTATTTATACGGCGTTGATTTAAGAGCTCGAACAGCATATCGAATAGCTTTGGAAACAGGAGAGGCTACATCATTAGCCCCCGAAGGACGCGGCCCTCACGAATTGTCGATGCCGGTTCAGATTGCAATAGGGGAAAATGGAATTAAAATATATGATAATTCCCAGAATGTGATTGCCCTTCATGATGGCGAGGCTGTCGTTGGTAAGTTTCCGGCATACGGTGAACATGGAATTTGGCCAAGAGGTTATGCCGCTTATGAATGGCAGGGTGAACTTATTACAGCCATTGAAGATCACGAACACGTCCGTGCAATGGAATTCGATGAGGCCAGTCCGCTTGCCTTTCTGAACTACAGGGATGGTGAGCTTTGGAAAGCCGGGCGCTTTCCATCCACTATTGATGAAATCGATACCGAGAACAAATATTCGTTGATCTACCTTGACGAAGAGGAAGGAAAGGTATACTACATGCTCCGAACCGACTATACGCTTATGAAGTATGACCTATACAGTGAAGAAACGAATGAGGTGGCAGGCTACAGGCACGAGAAGTACAGGGAGAGAAAGCAGTCGCGTCAATCCGGACAGAACGGCTCGGTTCAGGCAGCAATGGCACTGGGAACCAGTATGTCTCAGGTAATTGGAATAAACCGTATTGGAGACAAGATCATCGTAGTCTGGCAAAACTATAATGAAGGGTTTTATGAAAATCAGGGAGACGACTCCCCTGGCAATGTAGATTATTTCGGTGTCGGATATGATCTTTCTGAACCAGGCGATGTGGTTGAGTTTGAGCTTCCGGGTCGTTTCCTCGGTGTATATGACAACCAGTTAATGATCGAAGAAAACATGGGAGCTGCAGAGCTTGTGATCGGCTTTTACGATTTCGAGGAGTAAGCGGTCATCTCGTCTGACAACTGCTTTGTCGGATACAGCAGGGGCTCTATCAGTTGAGCCGTCTGCAAGTTATTATCAGCCTGAAAAAACAGCCCCAATTAATTTGACAACAGACAGTTGACTACCGACGCTGCCAGGTGCTTAGCACGCTGGCAGGTCCTGACTTTACTTCTCTTTAAGCTTTTAACTTCCGCTCCCTCTGCAATTCAAAAGTTCAGACTCTTACACTCTGGAAATTTAAAATGTAGCCATAAGAAAACTCAAGAATCACTCCACCCAAACCGTGCAGTCCCAGCCCTGAACGATCTGAAAGTGGCTGCAATGAAGCTCATTCAAAAATCGTCAAACTGTTTGAAAATATTATTCATCGGCTTGACATTGATTCAATATATATATATCCCTAAGAGCAAAGGGAACATGTGAATAGTGTTTTGTCATTGTAAAATAGATAAACACAATTGCAGTAAAGTAAGCCTTCCTTTTGTGATCATTTGAATGCAGCGTGCATTCCAAACCGGACATACCGGTTTGATATCAGTTTAATTAAACAATGATCATACTATGAAACGATTAAAATCATACATTTTATCCATCTTCACAGTCGCGACATTTTCGATGTTGATGATGTTTACCGTAACCACAACGGATGAAGGATTTGACTTTTCACTGTGCGGAGAGACGGTGATGGCTAATGATGGAGAGTGCGCTGAAGCTGATCCTGACTATGAAGGGCCACGGAGTTATAATTACACAAATGAAATTGGGCATCCCTTAAACTGCTCTTTTTCTGGAATTGGTTGCGTTCCGTGTACGTCTACACCTCTTCCGGAAGAAGATGAGGAGATTGAACCTTGAAAATAAATACGCAAAACGTCAAACAGGGGCTGCCAATACTGGCAGTCTTGTTTCTATTAACACTCTTTGGATGCAGTGACAAAAATCAAAAATCTGGGAATTATGTTGAACCGACCCGTACCGGTCAAGTAATTATTCAAAATGAACCGGATCAACCTGAGGTCATTATGGAGGGCTTACAGGTTTCTGAGACCGGTATAGCTTATGGTATCGACTTTGGAAAGGGGCTGCCATACAGACTTTCATTAACTGACGGAAGTTTTGAACATATGGCAGAAAGCGGCAGAGGACCGGAAGAGCTGACTCAGCCGAATCAGGTTTATTTGGTGAATGATGAGTTGCAATTTATAAATGATCAGGCATTAGATATGATTACTGAAATCCGGAACGGTGAGGTTATTGGAAAATCTGAGGGCTTTTTGGCTCAGAATATCTGGATTCGAAATACATACGGTATTTACTCCGATGGAAAGCTCATCACAGCGGTGAAAGATCATCAGAACGTTAATGAGCTTAACTTTGAGAATGCGCATGCTCTCTACATCTGGGATATGAACAGAAAGACAGGTTTATTACGCGGCAAGTTTTCAACCACACTTGATCAATTGGACTCTTTTAAAAAATACCCCCTTATCGCTACTGATGATCAGGCAAAGTATGTTTATTACGTTTTCAACACAGATTATTCTGTATTTAGATTAAACATTGAGACAGGTGAAATTGAAGCAACCACCAGATACAGACTGAAGGGTACAGAGAGCGAACCATGGAATTCGATCACACGAATAACTACCACTTTACTGTGAATTTCTCAAGAGAGTTCAGCATGCACATTACGAATGTAACAGGTATTGGATATCTGGGAGAAAGGCTTGTCGTCGTATGGAATAACGCCAATCAAAACTACATTCAGAACACCTACTATGATGCTGAAAATTATGATCACTTCGGTGTAGTCTACGATCTGCCGGATCTCTCCAATCCCCGTGAATTTACCTTACCCGGAAAATTTCTCGGAACATGGGGAAACCGCCTGCTCATCGAAGAAAATGATGATGTGATGGAGTACACGATC
>SL_7KL_010_BRINEDRAFT_10000270_pt1 | contig 23894 bp, 20 predicted proteins | sample SodLak_010_BRINE_FD_10663 | JGI IMG/M metagenome (IMG submission 10663)
TTTGGAATTGATTTTTATTTGGATTACTTCAAGTTTAGTCCTTCTATTAGAGGCGTTTTTGGAATGAATGATGAAATTGTTCCAGATAATGACCCAAATTCTGCTTGGACAGGTAATATAAGTCAAATGAAAACACGAGGTATTTTTCTTAACCTTACCTTCCAATAAAAAAATGCAGACCTGTAAGCCGGATTCTGTCCTTGAGCAAGTCAAGGCCTTATCATTTATCTAGACTTTTTGTTGCCAAAAAGCTCAAACTACCTACCCTCCAAGATTAGCCGCACAAGCCTCAGGCCTTGGTTTACATGGTATTTCACCGCATAGAGTTTACCTGGTTTCACTACAGCATTACCTGTACATCCTTTCTGTTGCACTTGTCCTATCCCGAATTTTCAGAATGACGGGTGTTACCCGCTATGCTGTGCTATGGTGTCCGGACTTTCCTCTCTCCATCAATAGATGGACAGCGATAAGGCGGTCTGCGTTGCAAAAGTAAGTTTTATACCTTTAGTAAATCAATAATTAGTTAGTTTTATTTTTACTCGAATAGCTATGCACGTTAATTGAAAAAATTAGAAGTTTCTTCATAAAGAATAGCTATAAGAATTTCTTAATTTGTGTACTATTTCTTTAATGAATTTTACTTTTGTTCCAAAAAATTGAGAGCTACTATCATAAAAAATATAGAAAATCAAAAAGTAAAAGCTTCTTTTTTGTATCTCATTAAAAAGAAAACCGAGTCTTTTACAGAAACTCTTTTTGCAACATTATTTGACAAGAGTGTAGATGTGAATGAATACATGAATATTCTTGAATTAGAATTTAAAAGCTTAGCAGATTTAGTATGTAAAAAAGAATTTGATCCATGTAGAAATCGTTGGACAGAATATATGGATAAGCTTCCAAAGGTATTAGAAGATTTAAACAAAGATGCAAAGTTTATTTTAGAAAATGATCCAGCGGCAGCAACTTTAGAAGAAGTTTATCTAGCTTACCCTGGGTTTTATGCTATTGCAATTTACAGATTAAGTCATTTGCTTACCGAGTTTGAGCTACCTCTTGTTCCACGTTTAATGACAGAAAGCGCTCATTCAAAAACAGGAACAGATATAAATCCTAAAGCAAAAATAGGAGTTCCTTTTTTTATAGACCATGCTACAGGCGTTGTAATTGGTGAAACCACTGTTATAAAAAATAATGTAAAAATCTATCAAGGAGTAACTTTAGGAGCGTTATTGGTAGATAAAAGCATGCAACACATTAAACGTCATCCTACAATTAAAGACAATGTAACCATTTATGCTAATGCAACAATTTTAGGAGGAGACACAGAGATTGGAGAAAATTCGGTAATAGGAGGCAATGTTTGGTTAACAAAATCGGTTCCCAAAAACTCTATAGTAAGTTATCAGTCTTCAGTAAAAATCCAAGAAAAAAATAAAACCTATGTGCGATAGTATTTTAAACTTAGTAGGAAATACACCTTTAGTGAAAGCCAAAAAAATAATCACTAACCCTAATGTTGATTTATATTTTAAAATGGAAGGGCATAATCCTGGGGGTAGTGTTAAAGATAGAGCCGCATTTAATATGATAAATGAAGCGTTAAAACGTGGAGATATCACTAAGCAAACACAACTAATTGAACCTACCAGTGGTAACACAGGAATTGCCTTGGCAATGATAGCCAGTGTTTTTGGACTCAAAATTGAGTTGGTAATGCCAGAAAACGCAACCAAAGAACGCGTTCAAACCATGCGCGCTTTTGGAGCAAAGGTAACGCTTACTCCGTCAGAGATAGGTATAGAGGGAGCAAGAGATTATGTCGAGGAAAAAGTAAAAGCAGGAGGATATTACATGTTTAATCAATTTGCTAATGAAGATAACTGGAAAGCACATTACAAAACAACAGGGCCAGAAATTTGGAGAGATACAGAAGGCAAGGTTACTCATTTTGTCTCTTCTATGGGAACTACTGGAACAATTATGGGGACTTCCACTTATTTAAAAGAACAAAACAAAAACATTCAATTAGTTGGTGTTCAACCCACAGATGAATCGAGTATTCCAGGAATAAGAAAATGGCCCGAAGCTTATTTACCTAAAATATTTACTCCTTCTAAGGTTGATCAAATTATTGAGGTAAGTGAGGTAGAGGCTAGAGCTATGGCTAAACGCTTAGCTAAAGAAGAAGGTATATTTTCAGGAATGAGTAGCGGAGGAGCAACAGCGGCCGCATTAAAGTTATGCGAAACATTAGAAGAAGGCTTAGTAGTGAGTATTATTTGTGATCGTGGTGATCGCTACCTTTCATCAGATCTATTTGAATAAAATTAAAGCCTATTTTTTTTAAAATCAAAGAGTTAAAGTTTTGAGATAAAAAAAGCGAAAAAAAAGCAATAAAAATACTTTGTCAAATAAAATAAAGGCTTAAATTTGCACCCGCAAACAAGTTCATTAACATACTGCGAAAGTAGCTCAGGGGTAGAGCATCACCTTGCCAAGGTGAGGGTCGCGGGTTCAAATCCCGTCTTTCGCTCTGAAATGCTTAAGCATTAAAATATTCGCTCGGATGGTGGAATTGGTAGACACGTTGGACTTAAAATCCAATGACCATTGCGGTCGTGCGGGTTCAAGTCCCGCTCCGAGTACTCAAAGCCTTGTTAATCAATTGATTTTCAAGGCTTTTTTGTTTTTGAAAAAGCATGTAATTGGTGCTTTGAACTCGTGAAGACAAATTTATTGCCAAGTCATGAAAATCGATTAATTTTAGGTTGATTATGTTGATGACAATTTAGCTTGCTTTCCTTTATTTAGTTTAATAAAAACTTCTATAATTAGATAAATCTAGCAGAATTGAGAAATTTGTCATAGACTTTAATAATGCTTTTAATGAATATAAAAGTAATACCAATCTAAGTTAATTATCCTCAAAACTAAATCTTCAAAATAATATAGTCCCCTTATTTTTGCTTTTAACCTGATCATTTAATAATTGAAAAATTAACTGTTGTGAATTGACTAAAGCCTATATTTATATAGAATTTTTGTTAGAGAGGATAAGTCCTTGTTTTACTATATAATTAAAGATAATAATTTTAAGGAAAATAATTCTATTATGATTTAAATTTAAGTTAGTTTTGCACGCTTAAAATACTCATTAATGGATATTAGAAATATTGCTATTATTGCTCACGTTGACCACGGTAAAACTACACTAGTGGACAAGATTATGTATCATTGTCAATTGTTTAGAGATAATGAATCTACAGGTGAGCTTATTTTAGATAACAATGACTTAGAGCGAGAGCGAGGGATTACTATTGTTTCTAAAAACGTTTCTGTAAATTATAAAGGAACAAAAATTAACATTATAGACACTCCTGGTCACGCCGATTTTGGTGGTGAAGTAGAGCGTGTACTAAACATGGCCGATGGTGTTTTACTTTTGGTAGATGCTTTTGAAGGACCTATGCCTCAAACTCGTTTTGTGCTTCAAAAAGCAATTGATTTAGGATTAAAGCCTTGTGTAGTAATTAATAAGGTGGATAAGCCCAACTGTACACCAGATGAAGTACATGAAAAGGTGTTTGATTTAATGTTTGAATTAGGAGCCGAAGAATGGCAAATGGATTTTCCAGCAGTCTATGGTTCAGCCCTAAACAACTGGATGAGTGATAGTCCTGATGAGCAAACTGATAATATTGAGCCATTATTAGATATGGTTATTGAACATATACCTGCTCCAAAAGTTGGAGAAGGCAACACGCAAATGCTAATCACCTCTTTAGATTTCTCTTCTTATACCGGTAGAATTGCCATTGGCCGTTTGCATAGAGGACTTTTGAAGGAAGGAATGCGCGTATCTTTGGTTAAACGAGATGGAAGTGTTTCTAAAACCAAAATCAAAGAATTATATGTTTTTGAGGGGTTAGGCAAGCGAAAGGTTGAAGAAATTCAGCCGGGAGATATTTGCGCTATTGTTGGTTTAGAAGGTTTCGAAATTGGAGATACTGTAGCCGATATTGAGACCCCCGAGGGCTTGAAAAGTATAGCTATTGATGAACCTACTATGAGTATGCTATTTACTATCAATGACTCCCCATTTTTTGGAAAAGAGGGTAAATTTGTTACTTCAAGACACGTTAAAGAAAGACTTACTAAAGAGCTAGAAAAAAACTTAGCACTGCGTGTGAACGAAACTGAATCTGCCGATAAATTTGAAGTTTTTGGACGTGGTGTAATGCACCTATCCGTTTTAATTGAAACTATGCGTAGAGAAGGTTATGAGCTTCAAATAGGTCAGCCACAGGTTATTATTAAAGAAATTGATGGGGTGAAATGTGAGCCAATTGAAGAGTTAACTATTGATTTACCTGAAAATTTATCGGGTAAAGCTGTTGAAATGGTCACCATGAGAAAAGGCGAAATGCTCACTATGGAAACCAGAGGAGAACGTATGATTATTGAATTTATGATTCCATCTCGTGGAATTATTGGTTTGAGAAATCAGTTATTAACCGCAACTGCTGGTGAAGCTATTATGGCGCACCGATTTAAAGAATTTCAACCACTTAAAGGAGATATTCCACAGCGAAGTAATGGTTCTTTAGTTTCTATGGAAAATGGAAAAGCAATTCCTTACTCTATTGATAAGCTACAAGACCGTGGAAAATTCTTTATCAATCCAGGTGAGGATATTTACGAAGGACAAGTAATAGGAGAAAATTCACGTCAAGACGACTTGGTTGTTAACGTGACTAAAACTAAAAAACTATCTAACGTTCGTTCTTCAGGAGCAGACGATAAAGCTAAAATTGTTCCAGCTAAAAAGTTTAGCTTAGAAGAAGCTTTAGAATATATTCAAAAAGATGAATATGTTGAGGTTACACCAAACAGTCTTAGAATTAGAAAGATATATTTAAAAGAGACTGATAGAAAACGATTTAAAATCGTTTAAATCTATTTCATTTATTGCACAAAAAGCCAAAGCTAGAGTTCAACTCTATCTTTGGCTTTTTTGATTCTTGTCAGCTTTTTATATTTTCAAGTGTAATGATTAAATTCTGCAGGTTTTTTTCATTACTTTTGCACCAATGAAGCAATTGCATGTTTTTTTTACTTAGAAAATTTGTCAACCAAGAGCAAGAACGCAAACAACGGCTAAAGCGTAAAAGAATAAAGAGAATTAAATGGGTTCTCTTAACGCTTTCGTTTGTTATATTAACCATCGTAACGCAAATTGGTGGTCTAATTTTGTTGTTATCCTACTTAACTTATAGAAATTTTTTTAGAGATTATAACAGGTGGAGTTTGCCATTGATTTTCACAGTTTATTACACCATTGCTTCAATTTTTATAGTTCCACAACTTGCGCCAGTTTTTGGAAGAGTTCAGGTACAAGATAATGAGGCTGTGCAAGCACATTCTTTCTTTTATCGCATAGCAAATAGAAACTATGTCAACGCCGATTTTCATGAAACTATTCAGTCTATAGCACAAGATTTTCAACAACAATATCCGGGTATAAAAATGGTTTATACCGATGCCAACTTTCCATTTATAGACGGTTTTCCATTACTTCCGCATCGCTATCACAAAGACGGAAAGAAAATTGATTTTGATTTTGTCTATCAAGATGGGGCTCAGCTTTCAAATTTAAAACCTACCTTTAGTGGTTATGGTTTTTTTGAAGCACCCTTTGAAGGGGAGAAAAATCAGATTAATTTTTGTTTAGATACAGGTTATTTACAATATGAATTTACCAAACATATAACCCTTGGTGTTGTTAATCCAAACCTTACTTTTGCCGAGGAAGCCAACAAATACCTGATTGAATTAATGGCTAAACACGATGGAATCGAAACCATCTTCATTGAACCGCATTTGCATGAACGACTTGGAATTGATTCAGATAAAATTATTTATCACGGTTGTGGTACCGTAAGACACGACGATCATATTCACCTAGAGTCAAATTAATTCTTCTCTTACTTTTTTAGGTAATTTACTAATTACCAATTCATAACTATGATTAATCAAATGTTGAATGTATTTTTCACTTAATTGAGTAAACTGAATATGAACCATATTCCAATGTTTTTTATTCATGTGGTAACCAGGAAAAACATCGTCTGGATATTTTTCTCTTAACTCAATAGCTAAATCAGGATCGCATTTTAAGTTGACAGAATAGTCGCCCTTTTCCCATTTTTGCAATGATGTTAGAGCAAATATCTTATTTTTTACTTTGAATACTAGGGTATCTTCATCAAATGGAAATTCTTCAGTAACGGCCTTTTTCAATAAACAAAAGTTTCTAAATTCTTCAATGTTCATAATGTCTTTTAATTGAATTTAAAATGAGCTTCTCAAATTTATCTTCATGCTTAAGCAATTTCATTTCTATGGGTAAATAGAATAATTGATCTTCTGGAATAAAATCTTTCAGTCTTACAAAATCCTTCTCTGTAGTTAAAATTAATCTTTCTTTCTTCAGTTTTTCAATTTCATTAGCATTGAAATGATGATGATCTGGAAATTTTAAATGTCGATAGGTTTTTGCTGAAGCCTCTAAATACTCAATTAATGGTTTAGGATTAGCAATCCCTGTAACTAGCGTAAAATGATTGAGTGTTGAAAAAGCTAACTTTTGAGAAGTTGAAACTACATTTTCTGAATAATCAATTCCAGCAAAAAACAACTTTCGGTGCTTACTTGCTTGAAGCTGTTTCTTTATATGTTTCTGTTTTTCCAAAGACAAATTGAGCGGACATTTAGTAACGATAATAAGATCAGCACGTTGAGCTCCCCAGCGAGGTTCTCTTAAATTTCCAGCAGGAAGTACAAAGTCGTTTGCGTAGAGGTCGTTGTAAACTGTAAGTAATATAGATAAATGAGGTTGTACCCTTCGGTGTTGAAAGGCATCATCCAATAAAATACATTTCAAATCGTGTTGTTGTGTCAACTGCTGAATTCCGTGAGCCCGGTTTTCATCAACAGCTACTTTTATTTCTGGATACTTTCTTTTGAATTGGAAAGGTTCATCGCCTACCTCTTCTACAGTTGAATTTAATAAAACTTCCTTATAACCTTTAGATTTTCTTTTGTAACCTCGGCTTAAACTTGCTAATTTATAGTCTTTGTGAAGTTTTTTTATAAGGTATTCAATGGCAGGGCTTTTTCCAGTACCTCCCATACTTAGATTGCCCACACACAAGGTGTAAACCTCAGATTGATAGGATTTCTTCCAGCCCCAATCATATAATTTATTTCTCAAAGTTAAAATACAAGCATACAACCAACTTAAAGGGAGTAATACTAATCTAATTTGTTTAAGCATAAATGCGAAATTACAACTTTTGTTTTTTAGTATCTCCATCTAAATAACTAGATTATCTTAAAAAAACAATAGAAATCAATTAGCCTTTATATTTTTTGTTGGAAAAATTAAATACATGACCGCTCAGCTTTCAGAAATTGCATATAAAAAATCAGTCATTGATTCCCAAAAAAAATGGGTGGTTTTCCTTCATGATTCATTAGGTTGTATAGAATTGTGGAAAGATTTTCCCGAAAAATTTCAGGAAATGACGGGGCTTAATGTTTTAATTTACGACCGACAAGGCTACGGTCAGTCGCCTTCTTTTTCTTGCCAACAAAGAGGTTTAGGTTATATGGAAATTGAAGCTGTAATTTTAGCTCAACTATTGGAGCATTGGAAAATTGAAAAGCCTATTTTATTTGGTCATAGTGATGGTGGAACTATAGCTATGATTTATGCGGGAATGTTTCCTGATCAAGTAAGTGGAATAATTACTGAGGGAGCACATATTTTTGTTGAAGAAATTACATTAGAAGGAATTAATCAAGTAGTTCATCAATACCAAACCACTCAGCTAAAAGAGAAATTAGCCAAGTATCATGCTAGTCTTACTAATGATTTATTTTGGTCTTGGGCAGATACTTGGAGATCACCAACTTTTAAGCATTGGAATTGTGAGGCATTCTTACCAAAGATTATATGCCCAAGTTTACTCATACAAGGTGAAGACGATGAGTTTGGAAGTTTGTTGCAAGTAACTAAAAGTTTAGAGTTAATAGGAGAAAACGCATCTTCACTGATTTTGCCTAACACAAAACACAGTCCACATAAAGAAAAACCTGAAGAAATCTTAAATGTAGTGAATGAATTTATTCAAGATCAAGTTTTGTAAAGCTTAGGTTAAAGAAAAAAATGAGTAACATAAGTTACCGAGATTTTGCTGTTGAATATTTATTTTTGCAGAGCTATGGAAAAATACTTTGAAATTTTTATCAACTCCTTTACTGGATATTTCAATTACCTGATTTCCGAAATTTCTCAACCTTCGTGGAATAACTATTTTTATTGGTTAATTGGAATTTCTCTTTTTGTTTGGATATTAGAAATTTTTATCCCCTGGCGCAAGTCGCAAAAAATAATTCGGAATGGACTGTGGATGGATACTTTTTACCTGTTTTTCAACTTCTTTATTTTTTCATTAGTAGGTTACAATGCAATATCAAATATAGGAGTAGAATTATTCAATGATTTTTTGGGGTTATTTGGAATCACTAATTTGGTAGCCATTGAAGTCCAAGATTTACCTACATGGTCTCAATTACTTATTATGTTTGTTATAGCCGACTTTATTCAGTGGTCTGTACATGTGGCTTTGCATAAAATACCTTGGTTGTGGGAATTTCATAAGGTACATCATTCCGTTAAAGAAATGGGTTATGCGGCTCATTTTAGATTTCATTTTATGGAAACTGTATTTTATAAAACCGCCCAATACATTCCTCTAGCAATGATTGGATTTGGTATTCAGGAATTTATAATAGTTCATCTTTTCAGCTTGTTTATTGGGCATTTAAACCATGCTAATTTAGGTTGGGGTTACGGAGTTTTTGGTTACATTTTTAATAGCCCTAAAATGCATATTTGGCATCATGCTAAGAAATTACCAAGTCATAAGCCTTACGGAATGAATTTTGGAATTAGCTTGAGTATTTGGGATTATATTTTCAAGACCGCTTATGTGCCTAGTGAAGGAAAAGACATTGAGCTAGGATTTGATAATGATGAAGACTATCCGCAAGATTTTATCAGACAAATGAAAGCTCCATTTCAAAGGAACAGCCAAGCGTAAAAATTTTAGGCTGTTTACTTCCTGAAAAAATAAACGTACTTAAAGTAAATTATTTTAATCAAAAAATACATTTTTGGTTCAATCTTTGTTACTTTTGAATAAAGATTTTAATAAAAAAAATCTAAGGGTAACTTATTTTTGTCGTGTACTAAAAAACTCTATTTTAATTTAAGATTGGTCAAAAAACAAGCAAATGAAGAAAATATTACTTTTAGTTGGAATTATTTTACTGGCTTCCTGCAATTCTGCTAAACGCGCACAGCGCGAACTTTCTACTGGAAATTATGTGAAATCGATTAATATTGCCGTGAATCAATTACAACGGAGCAAAACCAATCGCAGAGCACAACAACAAATGCTGATTTTGGAAGAAGGTTTTCAGAAACTCAAGCAACGAGATAAAAAACGAATTAAATTCCTTCAACGAGAAAACGTGGCTAGCAATTCTGTTGAAATACATGATTTATATGTACAACTCAATGAAATTCAAAATCAAATACGTCCTCTTTTACCTTTGCAACATGAATCTCGGTCTAGACAAATGCAGTTTGAATTTGTAGATTTAGATCAAAAAATAATTGGTGCACGTGAGAAAATGGTTAGCTATTTATATGATGAAGCTAACTTGCTCTTAAACACAGGAGATAAATTTAGTGCAAGAGAAGCTTATGAAGACCTTCAGCGCATTGAACAATTACGTCCCAATTTTAAGGACACAAGACAAATGCTTAACGAAGCAAAATTAATGGGCACTGATTTTATTTTAGTAACCTTAGTAAATACCACCGATTTTACTATTCCAAATCGTGTACAAGATATGTTGCTCGACTTTAACACTTATGGTTTAGATGACGAATGGACTGCTTATCATACAGAAAGACAACAAAGTTTAGATTATGATTACGGAATAAGAATTCAATTCTCTGATTTTATTTTTTCACCTGATATTTTAAGAGAGCGAGAGGTTAATTTAGAAGAAGAAGTTGTAGATGGTTGGGATTATAAAAGAGATTCTAGGGGGGCTTTTATTAGAGATGAAGACGGTAACCGAATTAAAGAAAATAACTACGTAACTGTTGCTGGTAAAATGATACAAAGTCTTCAGCAAAAATCTGTTTCAGTGCAAGCTCAGGTTGTATTTAGAGATATTAAGTCTGGTCAAAACATCAATAGCTTTCCATTAACATCCGAGTTTGTATTTGAAAATATTTCAGGTGTTTTTCAGGGGGATGCAAGAGTGCTTTCTGATGAAGATAAAGTAATTTTAAATAATAGACCTGTACCTTTTCCTTCTAATGAGCAGATGTTAATTGATGCTGGCGAAGAGATTAAGCAAAACTTGAAAGCTATTTTGGTGAGAAATAAACTCTACTAAAAGTTATTTTCTTAAGGATAAATTATTTTTTGATTTAAGCTTTTTTAGAATGAACTAGTTGCCCACAATATGAGAAAATTACTTGCAATAGCATTAGTATTTATTTCAAATTTTAGTTTTTGTCAGTTAAAATCAGTAGTAATTGATTATGAAAGTAAAGAAAAAATACCTTTTGTAAATATTTGGGTAGAAAATGAAAACATAGGAACAACATCTAATGAAAACGGAGAATTTGAATTAGAAATTAATAGCCCGAAAGTTATTGTCCTTTCTGCAATCGGTTTTGAAACTAAAAAAATATCTTCAGATTTAATAGAAAAAAAGATTGAGTTAAAACCACTAATAACTGTATTGGACGAAGTGGTTATTAGTTCTAAAAAAAAGACAAAAGAATTAATAATTGGTGAATTTAAAAAGTCTAAAATCAATCATTATTTTGGGTGTGGAATTAAACCCTGGATTACTGCTAGATTTTTTGAATATAAAGACGAATATAAGAAAACATCCTTTTTAAGATCAATACGGCTTCTAACAAAAAGCGAAGTAAAAAGCTCAAAATTTAATATTAGACTTTACGACATAAATGAAAATGGAGAACCTGAAAATTATATTTACGATAAAAATATAATTGGCATCGCTAGAAAAGGAAAGAAAATTACCGAAATTGACATTTCAGGGTTAAATATTGAATTTCCAAAAAATGGTTTTTTTATTGCAATTGAGTGGCTCATAATTGAAGAAAATAAGCACGAGTATAAATATACTATGGAAGGTTCAAGGAAAAAACACGAAGGGATTTCTTATGAACCTAAAATCGGAACTCTACCTGCTGAAACAGATAAAAATAGTTGGATTTTGAGTCAAGGAAAATGGAGAAAAAGTTGGAAAAACATAGGAACGAGTAAACAATATAAAGATAAATATAGTCTGATGGCGGTTGAATTAACTATTACAAATTAAAAAATACTTTGGTTAACAGCGGTTTACAACAATGGCGTGGTTTGGAGCTGTAACGAAAGGTTCGGGAATATTTATTAACTTTTAGGCTTAATCGAAAAGTGAATAGCTATTTTTGCCCGCCACAGTAACAAGCCACGCGACGAAAAATATAAGTGATGAAAAATAGTCGAATTCAGGTTAATAGTAATTTTAAAAAGACATTGTATCTAAGTTCCAACTTTTCAATAGCTATTTTTGGTGCTTTATTCCTTTGTTTTTTGTTGGATGTTCAACTGCCCTATCAAATGGAAGAATACAGAAACTTATTTGTGGTACTTTATTTGGTTTTAAGGTTGTTTTACTACCAAAGCCTAATTAAAGAACAAAATAGAATAATAGCTCAGTTGAAAGCTAATTTATCAACTCTTAAAAATAATAGTTTGTAATAAGGTTTGTCCAAAGCTTTTTTATTTGATGTCATGATATTAGTTGAGAATGGAAGAATGGTAAAGTCTAAACAATAAAAAACCCTCCACCATTTATAACAAACAACAAACAAACGATGGAGGGTAAAATAAAAAACTAATTGCTATGGTTTTGCTTTCTTTCTTTTTTGCTGTTGGCCATGGCGTAAACAGCACCAATAAGACCAACAATGACTAATCCAAAAACTACTGTCATAATGATGGCACCATTAGTCCAGTTAACAAGTAAGCTATTTAATAAATTCATAATTTCAGCTTTAGGTTGATGCCACAAAAATAGGTACTTAGTTCCTTTAGAAAAATGACGATGGTCATAAATTGAAAATTTGATTCATTTTATTGCGGTAATTTCAAATGCTAAATGATATTACTTCAATTTTGTTTTGGAAACCTGCTTTGTGTTAGGGATGGAAGTGGAAAACCCGTAAAATTGTATGCTTTAGATTTTTTCCTTAGGAAAAGCGACCGGGAGGAAGCTCTTGAATAAGGATTAAAATCTTAGCTTACAATTGCGGATTTGTAACGAACAGCCCGACCTATATTTTTGCTAATACTAGTTAGTATAATTCCAAATGATATAAATATAGGGAACACTGTAAATGTTTTTTACTATTTACAATTTTAAATATATCTTAGATAGTAGGCAAAATGCAATTTAAAAAATGGAGAGTCCGGTTAGGCTTGTAAGCTCTTCTAGGGCTTTCATGCCCAACTCAGAATTTCCTTTTTTGTTGAGTGGAGGAGACCAAACAGCTACGGTGTAATGCTTTGGGTGTACTGCTACAATGCCACCACCAACACCGCTTTTTCCGGGGAGTCCAACGCGATAGGAAAATTCGCCTGCTTCATCATAAAAGCCACAGGTCTGCATGATGGCGTTTATTCTTTTAATGCTTTGTGTATTAAAAACATGTTCTGAGCTACCTAGGAGTTTTCCTTGATTGGCAAATAACATAAATGATTTAGCTAATTGCTCACAGGTCATACTAAGGGAGCATTGGTCATAGTAAAAATCAAGTACTTCTTCTGGATTATTTTCTATATTATTGAGCGATTTCATGTAGTTAATTAACGCAACGTTACGGTAACCGTGTTTTTTTTCTGAATGAGCTACTTCAGGGTCATATTGAATAGCATCGTCTTCGCCAATTTTTTGGACAAATTTCAAGAAATCCTTTTTGGGGCTTTCTAAAGTAGATAGAAGGCAGTCTGCTACTACAATACTTCCCGCATTAATAAATGGATTTCTAGGCACACCATTTTCACTTTCAAGTTGTGTGAGTGAGTTAAAAGGATTTCCAGAAGGTTCAACATCTACTCTTTTCCAGAGTTCATCTCCTACAATTTCTTTAGCTAAGGCTAAGGTATATACTTTTGAAATACTTTGAATAGAGAAGTTGGTGTTATAGTCTCCAAAATAAAACTCATCTCCATTAGTACACTTTAAATACATTCCTAATTGATGCGGATTAACTTTTGCTAATTCTGGTATGTAATCTGCTACTTTACCTGTAATAGGCGTGTGTTGAAGTTGCTTTTCTATAATGTTTAAAATACCTTGATAGTCCATTATAGATTTTTTAGTGAATAATTAGGTTCAATTTCATAAATTTCATTGGCTGATTTAAATACACGCGCATTTAACTCTCCTTGAAGGCTAATTTTTTCCTGATTAATTTCTATCCAGCTCCCTTCCCTAAGACCAACTACCGGAATAGTGTTTTGTTGTAAAAATTCAATTATTCTTGTTTCTCTAGTTTCACCCATGTGTTTACTATTAGGGGTAGGGTCAAGGTAATGCGGGTTGATATTGAAGTTCAAAATGTTTAAGGTGTTAAATGAGGGTGGGTAAACAATTGGCATATCGTTAGTGGTTTTCATATTAACGCCACAAATATTACTCCCAGCACTAGTACCTAAGTAATGAGTGCCTTGCAATATAACTTTTTTTAAAACCTCTAATAAGTGAAGTTCATAAAGGGTCTTGACAAGCAAAAAGGTGTTTCCTCCACCTGTAAAAATAAAGGTTGCTTCTTTAATAGCTTCTTCTGGACTTGAGTATTCATGAATGCCTTTAACTTTTGCGCCAATTTCTTGAAATGCTTCTTTTGCTTTTTGTGTGTATTGATCATAACTAATTCCACCTGGTCTTGCATAAGGAATAAATAAAACCTGCTTGGGTGAATTGAAAAATTCTTTTATTTTAGGTAACAAATAGGCTAAATAACTTGAACCGTGAAGGGTAGAAGTGCTGGCAATTATGCATTTCATAGAAATAAAATAAATTTAGTTAATATTCTGTTTGATAAATTGCAATTAAGACGAAAAGTTTTATATTGTTGCTGATTTAAAGCATATTTAACAAAGGAATTTAATTTGAAAATTTGTGTTGGTTATACTTTAATGTTGTTTTTTTGCAATTATTAAAATCATTTTCATGAAAAAATTATTTAGTGTATTTTTTGTATTCTGTTACCTGGGAATTATGGCACAGGGCCATGACAACAGAATTATAGTTCAGGGTAAGGTGAACGTTCCATTAGAAGCCGAAGCAAAAGGGATACATGTGTACAATACTAATCTTGGCAAAGGTGTTTTGACGGATAATATTGGTAGGTTTGCTATTTTGGTAAAAGATGGTGATGAGTTAACTTTTTCTGCGTTGCAATATGAAGATTTTAAACTTATTGTGGATGAAAATATTGTAGAAGCCAAAAAAATAACAGTATCCCTAAGAGAGTCTGTTGAGCCTTTAGAGGATGTTTATGTTCGTCCGTATGATTTGAGTGGAAATATTGAAGTGGATGTAGCACGTGTTAAAATAACTGATTTTCATGGTGTTAGTGAAGATGCTAAAAAAGCAATTTTTGCTTATGAAGGAGATTTTGCAAAAGATAGTAGAAGTCCCATAACAAAAGCAGTAGTGGATGAACAATTTGTTGAATATGGATTAGATGTAGCCAATGTTTTTAGAACTATTTTTAAGCGAACAAAAAACCATAAAGAGGTTCCAGAAGATTTAGATATTACCATTAGAAAAATGTACGACGATGATTTTTTTAATGAATACCTTAATATTGAGCGAGACCGAATTAATCAGTTTATCTTTTTTGCTCAAGATAACGGACTTTCTCAAACTATGTTAGAAGAAAAGCACGAATTAGAGTTAATCGAGTTTTTAGTAACTAAATCTGAAAAGTTTAAGGATTTAAATAAAAATTGATTTTGAAATTCTTACTTAAATATGTTTTTTTCTTGCTAATTATTGCAGGTCTATTTGGTTTTAACGCTCACAAATTTTACGTAAGCGTAACTAACCTTGAATATCGTGAAGACTTAAAAAGTATCCAAATAATCACCAAGGTATTTGCAGATGATTTTGAAGATATTTTAAAATTAAGGTATGCAGAAGAAGTTATTTTATCTCCAGAAAGTGAAAGTAATCATGCAGATGAATTAATTGATAGATACATACAAGCTAAGTTTAAAATTGAATTAGACGGTGTAAAACAAGAGCTTAATTACCTTGGAAAAAAATATAAGCATGATCAAATTCATTTATTCATTGAAATAGCTGACGTAGAGCAGTTTAAAAAGGCACAGGTGAGTAACTTATTACTAACTGATATGTTTGACGATCAAAAAAATTTAATTCATTTCAAAAAAGATGGTAAAACCAAAAGTGCTGTAAATCTAAAATCAGACGCAAAAGCCTTGTTAAAGTTTAATTAACACTTTTAAAACCTATTCCAAATAAGTATTTTAGCAACACAAAATTTTTAAACTCATGAATAAATTAAGTATTCTTTTATCATCCTTTATTTTATTATTTACTGTACAGGTAAATTTTGCCCAAGAAGAAAAGGATGACACACAGCAAGGTAAAATGAATGAAAACAAGTTTAGACAAATGTATGACTTGTTGGCTACCCCTAACTCTTTTAGAACCGCAGCAGGTGCGCCAGGGCATGAGTACTACCAAAACACTGCAGATTATGAAATGGACATTGTTTTGGACGATAAAACACAACGCATTCAAGGTAAAGCAAGTGTTACTTATACCAATCATTCGCCAAATGTGTTGGAATATCTTTGGATGCAACTTGATCAAAATATAAGAGAAAAAGAAAGTATAGCAAAGGAAAAAGATGGTAAGGGTTATGATCCATTAATGATGCCTGATAATTTTGTTGAAACTTATTTAGGAGAAGAGTTTGATGGTGGTTTTAATATTACTTCAGTTACCAAAAATGGTTCACCACTTCCGCATAAAATTAATTGGACAATGATGCGTGTTGATATGGCAGAGCCTCTACAACCAGGTGAGAGTTATACTTTTGAAATTGAGTGGAATTATTTAGTAAACAATCATGTTACTAATAGAGCAAGGTCTGGGTATGAACATTTTGATAAAGATGGAAATAATGCTTATGTTATTGCGCAGTTTTTTCCAAGAATGGCTGTTTACAACGATGTAGAAGGTTGGCAAAATTACCAATTCTGGGGAAATGGTGAATGGGCGCTCCCATTTGGTGATTATGAAGTAAATATTACAGTTCCAGCAGATCATATTATGGAAGCTACTGGCGAACTAACCAACCGCAAGAAGGTATTTACCAAAGAAATGATGAATCGTTACAAAGAAGCTCAATCCTCTTTTGATGAGCCCGTAATGATTGTTACCCAAGAAGAAGCAGAAAAAGCAGAAAAAGGATTTGCTGAAGAAACTAAGACATGGCAGTGGAAAGCAGAAATGGTGAGAGACTTTGCTTTTGCCACATCAAGAAAGTTTATTTACGATGCAATGAATGTGAAAGTGGGAGATCGTGAAGTAATGGCTATTTCACTATATCCTAAAGAAGGAAACCCGCTATGGGAAGAATGGTCAACCAAAGCTGTTGCTTCTACTTTAGAAACTTACAGCAATTATACTTTTGATTATCCATACCACAAAGCTATTTCTGTTCACGCTAAAAATCAAGGGATGGAATATCCAATGATTTGTTGGAATTACGGAAGACCTGATGCGCAAGGAAATTATTCTGATCGTGTTAAATTTGGAATGATTAGTGTTATTATTCATGAAGTTGGACACAACTATTTCCCTATGATTGTGAATTCTGACGAGCGTCAATGGGGGTGGATGGATGAAGGCCTTAATACATTTATGCAATACCTTGCAGAACAAGAATTTGGAGAAAAGTATCCTGAAGCTATTAAAGGTTATGATAAATATCCTTCTCGAAGAGGAGAGCCAAGCCAAATTGTAGATTACATGAAAGGAGACCAAAATTATATTTCTCCAATCATGTCTAATCCAGAAAACGTATATCAACTAGGAAATAATGCCTACGGAAAACCAGCAACAGCCTTGAATATTCTTCGAGAAACCATTATGGGACCAGACTTATTTGATTACGCATTTAAAACTTATGCGCAACGATGGATGTTTAAACACCCCACTCCAGACGATTTTTTTAGAACTATGGAGGATGCCTCTGCAGTTGATTTAGATTGGTTTTGGCGAGGATGGTTTTACTCTACAGATTATGTAGATATTGGAATTAAAGGGGTAAAAACCTATATTCCAACCAATACTCCAACCAAGGAAGCTAAAGAACTATTAGCACAGTATGGAATTACCGATCCAGAAAACTATCCTGGAACTGCAGATGCAGTATATGTGCTTGAAATTGGCGGTGAAGAATTTGATGAATCAATGTTGTCCGATAATCCACTTGAAAATGCCCCTAAGCTAAATGAGTTTATTTTAGATAACTTTAGTGAAACTGAAAGAAGAAATATGGAAATCCCTAAGTATTTCTACGAAATTGTTTTTGAAAAACCAGGCGGTTTAGTAATGCCTATTATTGTTGAATATACTTATGAGGACGGAACTTCAGAAAAAGTTACTTACCCAGCACAAGTTTGGAGATTAAATGATAAAGAGGTATCTAAAACCTTAGCTACAAGCAAAAGAATTGTTGAGATTAACTTAGACCCAGACTTAGAAACTGCTGATGTTGATTTAAGTAATAATGCTTGGCCAACGGAGGAGAACCAATCTGAGTTTGATAAATTTAAAGAATCCAAAGACTAATTTTAGTTATCATTTTTAGTTTCAAATAATAAAAACCGCACTATGTTTTAAAATATAGTGCGGTTTACTTTATGTATAAGTAGTAATTTATACCAATTTGGCTATTAAATGTCCTTAATAGAGCGAAATTGCTTTTTTCATATATAACGCTGTGAATATTTTGCATCCCGTACGTAGGGGACGGAAATTGTGAAAAAGGAAACATATGGAAAAATGAATGAGCTAAATAGTGGCATTTGATGGTTAAATTAGTATTTGATATAATTGAAATTATTGTAAAGGAAATTATTGTAAAAGAAAATTACGTTTTATTAAGGTGTTTATCAAATCACAAATGGTACGATTACACCTATCTAATCTAATAGATAACATTTCTGCTAAAGGTTTGCTCTAATGAAATAAAAGTCTCAGTTCTAGCAATACCGTCAATCACTTGGATTTTTTTACTTAAAACTTCCGTTAGATGTTGATTGTCTTTACAAACTACTTTTACTAAAAGCGAAAAATTTCCAGTAGTGTAATTGCATTCAACTACCTCAGGAATTTCATACAACGCCTTACTTACTTTTTGATACATATTAGCGCGATCGAAGTAAATACCAATAAAACTTTGAGTTTGGTAGCCAAGTTTATAATTATCAATAATAGACTTAGAACCAACAACAACTTTCTGTTCTTCAAGTTTCTTAATGCGTAAATGAACGGCAGCGGCACTAAGGTTACACGCATTTCCAATCCATTTTAGTGAGGCTTTTGCATCCTGACTTAATATATTTAAGATTTTTTGGTCGGTAGAGTCAATCATTTTATATTTTTAAATTAAAATCAAATGTAATTAATTTTTTCAAGTATTTTAATTATTACTATTGATATTGTAAACTTATACTTGCTTATTTGTTTAAAATTTAAAGACTATGTGTGGAATATTTACAGCTATTGAAACAACTAAAAAATTTTCATTTTTAATGGAATCGTTTATGAAAATTAAACACCGTGGGCCAGATGCCAGTGAATTTAAAAAAATTACTTCTAATTCTTATCTTGGGTTTCATCGATTAGCCATTAACGGTTTAAACGAGAAGGCAAATCAACCGATGTTTAAAAATGGAGTTTGGTTGGTGGCTAATGCTGAAATATTTAATTATAAAGAACTTGCCCAAAAGTATCATTTTCAACTGAGTACGGGTTCAGATTGTGAAGTAATTATTGATTTATACTTAAAGTTTGGGATAGAACGAACTTTAAAAGAGTTGGACGGCGAATTTGCTATTGTTATTTATGATGCAAACACAGATGAATATTTTGCAGCAAGGGATCACTTAGGAATAAGAGGAATGTATATGGGACAACAGCACAACGAAGTTTTTTTTGCTTCTGAAGCTAAAGCACTTATTTTTTGTAAACACCTAAAGCAATTTCCTCCGCATCATTATTGGTCTTCTAAAACCAATCAAATCACACCTTATGCACAACACCAATTTGAGGAGACAGAAACATCAGAAGAAATTTATCTCAATCAAATAAAATCAAAGTTAACAAAATCTGTGAAGGATAGAATGATGAGTGAACGTCCTATAGGTTGTTTGTTAAGTGGTGGTTTAGACAGTAGTTTAATTGCAGGAATTTTAGCCAAAGAACTAAAAAAAAAGGGAAAAAAGTTAACCACTTTTTCTATAGGATTAGCAGGAAGTCCAGATTTGATTGCCGCTCAAAAAGTGGCCGATTTTATAGGAAGTAACCATCATTCTATTCAATCTACTGAAGAAGAATTTTTAAGCGAATTGGAAAATACCGTTTACTTATTAGGTAGTTACGATGTGACAACTATTCGTGCTTCAGTTGGACATCAACTGGTTGCCAAATATGTTAGACATCATACACCTGTTAAAGTTTTGTTTTCTGGTGAAACAGCAGATGAAATGGGCTCTTATTTATACTTTCAAAATGCGCCTTCTGCTTTAGACTTTCAAAATGAAGCAAAACGACTTTTAAGCGATATTGTATATTTTGATATGAAAAGAGGAGATCGATGTATTTCTCATGCAGGTCTTGAGGCGAGAGTGCCGTTTGCATCTAAAGATTTTGTTGAATACTATATGTCCATACCGGCAAAGTTTAGAATGTTTAATTCATCTAATATTGAGAAGTACTTTTTAAGAAAGGCTTTTGCAAACGAAAAAATTATACCAGAAGAAGTTTTATGGAGAAGGAAAAATGGATTTTCTGATAGTGTAAGTTGTCAAAATAAATCCTGGAGTACCATTATTCAAGAGCATGTTGATATGCTTGTGTCTGACGACGAATTTGAGCTGAAAAGATTGGCGTTTGATGTTCAACCTGCTACTAAAGAAGCTTATTTTTATTTAAAAACTTTCCAAAAATACTATGGAAAACACACACAACTAACTCCTTACCAATGGTTACCAAAGTGGTGTGGTGAAGTGAAAGATCCATCAGCCAGAGTGCTTTCAATTTATCAAGCTGATTAAACCAAGAAAAATAAAAAATCCGTTTCAATAGAGAAACGGATTTTTTAAAATTATTTATCTGGCTTACTGTAAGGCTGCTTTGTAGCGTTCATTAACACTATCCCAATTTATAATATTCCATATAGTATCTAAGTAAGTTCCACGTTTATTTTGGTACTTTAAGTAATAGGCATGTTCCCAAACATCTATGCCTAAAATTGGTGTTCCTTGGTCTTCTATTGGTACAACATCCATTAGGGGATTGTCTTGGTTGGCCGTAGTCACAATTTTCAAATCTCCATTACTGGTAACAATCAACCATCCCCATCCAGAACCAAACTGACTTGCAGTTTTTTTATTCATTTGCTCAATCATTTTATCCAATGAACCAAATTCATTTTTTATAGCTGTTATTAAAGATAGACTTGGTTTAGTTTGATTAGGTGTCAAAATATCCCAGAAAAGTAGATGATTATAGTAACCACCTGCATTGTTTCTCATTTTTGTAGAAAAGCGAGAAACCTTTTTCAAAATTTCTTCAATTTCAAGATTAACCGCTTTTTCATCTTTAATCGCTTCATTTAGGTTTTTGGTATATCCTTGGTGATGCTTCCCGTAATGAATCTCCATGGTCTCTTGATCAATAATTTCAGTAAAAGCATCAGTAGGATAATTCAATTCTGGTAATTCAAACTGAGCTTGTGCACTTAAAAAAGAGAAAACAAACGTAATTGTAAGCAATGTTTTTTTCATGATTCTTATGTTTTTATCCAAAATTACTTTTTTAATATTCTTTTTTTACTTTGTTTTTCTTAAATTTTGACTAATTAATTTAAAAGATATGCGAAATGGATTTGTGATTAAATGAATTTAGCAAAATAATATTGTGTTTTTCCTTTTTCTTAATGTTTATGCTATGAATTTTTAGTAAGAATCTTCATCAACCTTAACTTTACCCCAAAAAGTACGGTAAACAACGTAACTGTAAAATAACACAAGGGGTCCACCAATAGCAACAAACCCCATCATAATTTTTAATGTTTTTATTGATGCAGCGGCATTATATATGGTTATGCTATTTTCTGGATTTGAGTTAGATAAAAGTAAGCGTGGGTAAAGTTCAAAGGCTACAACAACAAGAAGTAAAGCAATAGTAATACTAGTGAAAATAAAAGCCCACCCGTATTTTTTTTTACTGGCTAATCTAGGTACATTAGCAATACTTAAAAAAACCAAAAAAGGTACAACAAATAAGGCTTTGTTTTTTGTAAAAACTTCTAACAAGTGGTCTAAATTGAAGATGCCATAAATTGTTGTAATGATGTATGAAGATATAAAAAATACCATTCCAATTTTTAAAAACACCTGAATACGTTTGTATAAACTACCTTCAGTTTTAAGCAATAAATATATAGCACCATGCATCATAAACAAAGCTAAACTTGTAATACCTACCAGAACAGAAAATGGATTTAAAAATTCAAAAAACCCACGCCCCGTATATTCAAAATTTTCATCAAGTGGCATTCCATTAAGGATATTTCCTAATACAACGCCTAGTAGGAAAGCTAGCATGACACTTGAGATTGAGTAACTCCAATCCCACATTTTTCTCCACCAAGGCATTTCTTCCATATTCCTAAATTTAATGGAGATACCTCTAAAAATAATAAAGAGTAAAAATAAAATAAAAGGGGTGTACATGGCTGAAAAGAGCGTCCCGTAAAACACTGGAAATCCAGCAAATAAGGTTCCACCTCCAATAACCAGCCAAACTTCATTTCCATGCCAAGTAGGATCAATTGCTTTTAAAGCTGTTTCTCTACTTTGATTTTTCTTAAAAAATAAATGCCAAGCTCCTGCACCAAAATCAAATCCGTCAAGTATAGCGTAGCCAGAAAACAATGCACCAACTACTAAAAACCACCAGGTTGGATAATCTAAACCAAATAATGTATCCATGTTTATTTTTTTATGAAATTACTTCTGTTATTTCTTTATTAAGGCCTCTCTCATCAAAATCAATATCGCTTTTCGGTCCCTTTTGAATAGCTTTATTCATCAAGTAAACAAAAAGTAAAAATAAAATAGTGTAAACAATAAAAAATAAGATTAGTGAAAAAAGAACTTGATTAGCTTGAACACTTTTTGAAAGTGCATCTGAAGTTCTAAGCAATCCATAAACTACCCATGGTTGGCGTCCCATTTCTGCAGCAAACCAGCCTACTTGATTGGCAATTTGAGGTAAAATTGCAGTAAACACGAAGACCCATAATAGCCATTTTTGATTAAATAATTTCCCTCTTTTCCATTGCCACAAAGCAAATACACTTAAGCCTATTAAAAACATACCAATTGCTACCATAATATGATAAAACTGAAAAACTGCATTAACTTGTGAAGGTTGATCTTCTTTAGCAAATTCATTTAGACCTGTAACTGGAGCGTCAAAATCTTGGTATAACATGAACGACAAACCTCCAGGAATTTTTAAGCCAGATACTTTCTCATTTTTTTGATCTACCCACCCAAATAAATACAAATCTGCTGGAGCATTTGCTTCATAATGTCCTTCTAGGGCAGCCAATTTAGCAGGTTGGTTTTCAGCCACACCTTCGGCAGAACTATGTCCTGTAAACAATTGAGCAAAAGAACTAATGGCAGCAACCACCAAAGTAATTTTAAAGGCTTTTTTGGAAAGCACAACATGCTTATTTTTAAGAATATAATAGGCATGTACACTTAAAATGAGAAAAGTACCTGCCAAAAATGCACCAATCCATACATGCGTGAGTCGATCTACAGATGAGGGATTGAAAACCATAGCCCAAAAGTCAACAATTTCTGCTCTTGCTTGCATACCTTCACCAACGATATGATATCCTGCTGGGGTTTGTTGCCATGAATTGGCAATTACAATCCAAACTGCAGAAAACATTGAGCCTAGAAACACAGCCCAAGTTGCCACAAGGTGAACCCATGGTTTGACCCGATTCCACCCAAAAAGTAAAATACCCAAAGCACTACTTTCTAAAGCAAAGGCAAAAATACCTTCTGCAGCTAAAGCACTCCCAAATATATCTCCAACATACCTAGAATAAGTAGCCCAATTGGTTCCAAATTCAAATTCCATTACAATTCCTGTAACAACTCCAATACCAAATGTTATGGCAAAAATTTTAGTCCAAAATTTAGCTAATACTTCGTATTCTTTCTTTTTTGTCCGTATATAAATAGTTTCAAAAACTACCATTATTAATCCTAAACCAATACTAAGTGGAGGATAGATATAGTGAAAGGCGACGGTGAAGGCGAATTGGATTCTAGATAGAATTTCTACGTCCATTTTTTTTT
>SL_7KL_010_BRINEDRAFT_10000271_pt1 | contig 23892 bp, 25 predicted proteins | sample SodLak_010_BRINE_FD_10663 | JGI IMG/M metagenome (IMG submission 10663)
GGCCCCTGGCGGTGTTGCGTCACCGGCCCGGTAGCTATGGCTACCGAACCGGCACCGCGCCTTGCCAGATGACCAAAACCGGTCTCGGGCGCAGACGTGTGAATCGGTCAGTGTCTCCCTAAGACCTATTCCCGCGTCTGCGCAGCGAGCGCATCCAGGAATGCGCGATTCTCCTCGGGGCTTCCCACGGTCACGCGCAGGCAGTCATGCAGCAGGGGATGACTGCCGTCGAGGCATTTGATCAGTACGCCGGCATCACGCAACGCTGCATGAATCGTGGCAGCCGTTCCGGGGCGGGTTCGGAAGGTGAGGAAATTGGCTCGACTGGGCCAGACCCTGGCAACCACGGGCAGGCGTTCCAGTTGCGCGAAAAGCAGTTCGCGATCAGCCCGAATCCGGGCGGTCTGCTCCTGCAGCAGGGCCGCGTTGTTCAACGCGAACTCAGTACTGCACTGGGTCAGCACATTGATGTTGTAAGGCAACCGGCACTTCTCCAGCTCCCGGATCCATGCCGGATGCGCGACCAGATATCCCAGTCGCAGGCCGGCCAGCCCCATCTTCGACAGCGTCCGCATCACCAGCAGCTGCGGCTGCTCCACCACCTGGTCAACGAAACTTTCGCCGCAAAAGGCATGATAGGCCTCGTCCACTACCACCACACCAGGCGCCAGCTCGAGGATTTCCCTGACCTGCTCGGCATCGAAGACATTGCCGGTGGGGTTATTGGGATAGGCCAGATAGATGATCGCCGGCTGCTGCTCGGCGATGGCAGCACGCATGGCCGGCATGTCCAGCGCAAAGTCCTCGTCCCGCAGCGGCACCTCGACGAAATCCATGCCGGTGAAACCGGCAATCAGTCGATACATGGCGAAGCTCGGCCCGGGGCTGAGTACCGTGCGCGACTGACCGCCGAGGGCCATGCCCAGGAGCTGAATCAGTTCATCGGAGCCGTTGCCGAGAAGCAGCTCCGCGGTTTCCGGCAGAGCCTGACTGCGACGCAGTGCCTGCTTCAGTTCCGCTGCCTGTGGATCCGGGTAGCGGTTGATCTCGGCATGCCGCAGGGCATCAAGCCATTGCTCCCGTACCGCCGGCGGCCAGACGTAGGGATTCTCCATGGCATCGAGCTTGACCAGACCACGGGCCGGTGGCACATGGTAAGCGCGCATGGCCTGCACCGCCGGGCGGACCAATGTGCGGATCAGGGCCTCCGGGTCAGTCGTCGGCATCCGCCGCCTCCACCCGGTAGTCGGCGGAGCCGGCATGGGCCGTCAAGCCCTCGGCTCGGGCCAGCACGGCGGCAGGACGACCGAGATAGGCGGCGCCGTTACGATCGCAATGAATCAGGCTGCTGCGCTTCTGAAAATCGTAAACCCCCAACGGCGAGGCAAAGCGCGCGGTCCGGGACGTCGGCAGCACGTGATCGGGGCCGGCAACGTAGTCGCCCAGCACTTCGGCCGTGTGACGTCCGAGAAAGATCGCACCGGCATGGCGAATGCGCTCAGCCATGCGTTCCGGTTGCGCAACCGAGAGTTCCAGATGCTCCGGCGCGACGTAGTTGACCACTTCTTCGGCCTCGACCAGATCGCGCACGCAGATCAGCGCGCCTCGACCGGCGAGTGAGGCGCGGATGATGTCCGATCGTTCCATGCCGGGGAGCAGCCGCTCGATGGCCTGCTGCACCTCATCCAGATAGCGGGACTCGGGGCAGACCAGGATGGCCTGGGCGTCCTCGTCGTGCTCGGCCTGGGAGAACAGATCCATCGCGATCCATTCCGGATCGGTCTGGCCATCACAGACCACGAGAATTTCCGATGGTCCGGCGATCATGTCGATGCCGACAGTACCGAACACCCGCCGCTTGGCCTCGGCGACAAAGGCATTGCCGGGGCCGACGATCTTGTCCACGGCCGGCACGGTCTCGGTGCCATAGGCCAGGGCTGCAACCGCCTGCGCGCCACCGATCATGAACACCCGGTCAACACCAGCCAGCCAGGCCGCCGCCAGCACCATGGGCTCCAGCTTGCCGTCCGGCGCCGGCACCACCATGACGATTTCCGGCACGCCCGCAACCTTGGCCGGCAAGGCGTTCATAAGGACCGAGGAGGGATATGCAGCCTTGCCGCCGGGCACATACAGGCCCACCCGATCCAGCGGCGTGACTTTCTGCCCCAGCACCGTGCCGTGGCCGTCGTCGTAGCGAAAACCCTCTGTCTTCTGGCGTTCGGCGTAATCCGAAATGCGCCGGGCGGCGAACTCCAGGGCCTCGCGTTGCGCCTGCGACAGGCCGTCAAAGGCCTCACGCAGACGTTCCACCGGCAACTCCAGTTCGGCGACAGTGCTCGCGCTCAGGCGATCGAACTGTTCCGTATAGCGCAGCACCGCGGCATCGCCCTCGCGGCGCACGGCCTTGAGAATGTCGCGAACCACGTCTTCGACCCGGTGCTCATGACTGTCACCCCAGTCCGTGAGCCGCTGCAGGGCATCCCAGAAATCGGGCTGCGTGGTGCTCAGTCGGCTGATCTCCACCATGGTCTCGTCCTCGTCTCCTCAAGCCGCGCTCAGGCTCTGCTCCAGCTTCGCCAGAAACGCCTTGATTGGCTTGTGTTTGAGCTTCATCGACGCTCGATTCACGATCATCCGTGAACTGATGTCGGCAATATGCTCCAGCGGCACCAGCCCGTTCGCCTCCAGCGTACGCCCGGTGTCCACCAGGTCCACGATCAGGTCGGCAAGTCCGGCTATGGGCGCCAGCTCCATCGAGCCGTAGAGCTTGATGGTCTCGACCTGACGGCCCTGTTCTGCGAAATAGCGCCGGGTGATGTTGACGAACTTGGTCGCCACCCGCAGCGTCCCTGGCCGGCGGTGCGCATCCGGAAATCCAGCCACCATCAGGCGGCAGCGCGCGATACCCAGGTCCAGCGGTTCGTACAGGTCGTCGCCGCCATGCTCCATGAGCACATCCTTGCCGGATACGCCAAGGTCGGCGGCTCCATACTGGACGTAGGTCGGCACATCGGTGGCGCGGAGGACTACCAGCTTGACCCCGGGATCCGTGGTATCCAGCACCAGCTTGCGGCTGCGCGCCGGGTCGTCCACCGGCTCGATCCCGGCCCCGGCCAGCAATGGCAGGGTATCGTCCAGGATCCGCCCCTTGGACAGGGCAATGATCAGGTGTTCATTCATCGGTTCACTTTCCGGACAGTCGTGGCACGGTCAATCCGGTACCCGGCGGATCTCGGCGCCAAGTTGCGCCAGCTTCTCTTCAATACATTCGTAGCCGCGGTCGATGTGGTAGATCCGGTCCACCAGGGTCTCGCCCTCCGCCACCAGACCGGCAAGCACCAGGCTGGCCGAGGCTCGCAAATCCGTGGCCATGACGGGAGCACCGGTTAGCGTCGGCACACCCTGACTGAAGGCCGTGTTGCCTTCAAGCCGGATATCCGCACCCATGCGCTGCATTTCCAGCACGTGCATGAAGCGGTTCTCGAACACCGTCTCGGTGATGGTCGCGGCCCCATCGGCAATCGCGTTGAGGGCGCAGAACTGGGCCTGCATATCAGTCGGGAACGCCGGATAAGGTGCGGTTCGCAGACTCACTGCCCGCGGCCGGCGGCCGTCCTTCATCTCCAGTTCGATCCAGTCCTTCCCCACGGTGATAGTGGCACCGGCCTCGCGCAGCTTGGCCAGCACCGCATCGACCAGATCGGCGCGGGTCTCGCGTAGCCGGACACGGCCGCCGGTAATCGCAGCCGCCACCAGATAGGTTCCGGTTTCAATCCGGTCGGGCAACACGTCATAGCGGCAGCCCTCCAGTCGCTCGACACCCTCGATGACAATGGTGTCGGTACCGGCGCCGGAGATATTCGCGCCCATGACATTAAGGCACTCGGCCAGGTCAACCACCTCGGGTTCGCGCGCCGCATTCTCGATGATGGTACGACCGTCGGCCAGCGTCGCCGCCATCATCAGGTTCTCGGTCCCGGTAACCGTGACCATCTCCATGACAATGCGTGCACCATGCAGACGCCTGGCACGCGCCTTGATGTACCCCGCCTCGACCTGAATATCGGCGCCCATGCGGGTCAGACCGTCGATGTGCAGGTTGACCGGCCGCGAGCCGATGGCGCAGCCCCCGGGCAGCGACACGTCGGCGCGCCCATAGCGAGCCAGCAACGGTCCCAGAACCAGGATCGAGGCACGCATTGTGCGCACCAGTTCGTAGGGCGCAAAGCAGCTGGTCAGCGTGCGCGGATCGACCTCGATCCGCATGCGCTCGTCCACGGTCAGGCGCACGCCCATGCGGCCGAGCAGCTCCATGGTCGTGGTGATGTCATGCAGGTGCGGCACATTACCGATGCTCATGGGGCCGTCAGCCAGCAGTGCTCCGGCGAGAATCGGAAGCGCCGCGTTCTTGGCACCGGAAATGCGGATGCTGCCGTCAAGACGACGACCACCCTTGATAATCAGCTTTTCCATAGTTGGATATCTGTGCTCGGAATGCTTCGGCGGAGTTACCGCGGTGCTGCGACCCGGCCGCGCTCCGCACCTGGTGCGTGCAGCGCGGGATCTCAGCGGATATCAGCCCTTCTGCTGATCCCATTCGGCTGGCGTCATCAGCCGGGTCAGGGACAGGGCATGAAGCGCACCCGAATCCATCTGATCCTTGACCGCCTCGTTCACCAGTCGATGGCGCGCCAGCAACGGTTTGCCCTCGAAGGCGGGACAAACCACCACTGCCTGAAAATGCTGACCGTCACCGCTGACCTCGGCGACCGAGCCATCCAGCCCAGCTTCGATCAACTGCTTGACCTGTTCCGGTTCCATCATGTCTGCAACTCCTGTTGTTCCGGATCCGATGCCGGCGCGTCCAGCGCCAGGATTTCACGCACACCGCAAGCCCCTGCGATCGCCCGAATCTGCTCCGGAACACGATTGAATGTCACGGCCCCGCCACGCTGCTGCGCGCATCGCGCCCAGGCCAACAAGAAGGCGACCCCGGCACTGTCCGAACGCTGCACTTCCTGCAGGTCCAGTTCGCTGGCCGTGGCGAAATCCACCTTCCGCTCCGCCTGCCGCCAGAGCGCGGCCACGGAATGGAAACCCAACTCGCCGCGCAGCGCATACCGCTGCGCGTCCACCGTGACCAGTTCGCCAATGGCTTCAGTCGTCATCGCCACCGTCCCCCATACTGGTCAGAAAGCGCCCGATCAGCCGTTCCAGCACCAGTGCCGACTGCGTCAGCGTGATCTCGTCACCGTCCTGGAGGAAGAAGTCGAGGCCGCCCGGATCCAGCGCGATGTACTGCTCGCCGAGCAGGCCGGACGTGTAGATCGAGGCGCCGGTGTCTTCCGGTATCTCGTTGAAGTCACGCCGAATGGTGACCGTCACCACGGCATCGAAACTGCGCGGATCCAGCTCGATGGCCTTGACCCGGCCAATCTGCACCCCCGACATGGTTACCGGCGCCCGCTCGCGCAGCCCGCCGATATTGTTGAAGCGCAATTGCACATCATAACCGTCCACGGTCTGGAACAGCGGGATATTGCTGACCTGCATGGCCAGCCCCAGCATTGCCGCGAAACCGGCCGCAACGAACAGCCCGACCCAGATCTCGACGCTACGTGCGATGTTCATCTCTTACCCCGACTCAGCCGAACATCAGCGCGGTGAGGACAAAGTCCAGCCCCAGCACTGCAAGTGAAGTGTGCACCACGGTGCGCGTCGTGGCGCGGCTCACGCCCTCCGACGTGGGTTCCGCATCGAAGCCTTCGTAAACCGCTATCCAACTGGCAACAAAACCGAATACCAGACTCTTGATCACGCCGTTCATGACGTCATCCCGGAAATCCACAGCCGACTGCATCTGACCCCAGAAGGGCCCCTCGTCAAGCCCCAGTGCCCCGACGCCGACGACGTAAGCCCCCATGATGCCAAGGAAACTGAAAATGGCCGCCAGCAATGGCATGGAGATGAACCCGGCCAGCAGGCGCGGCGCGACCACGCGGCGCATCGGGTCAACGGCCATCATCTCCATGCTCGAGAGTTGCTCCGTGGTCTTCATCAGGCCTATCTCGGCGGTCAGCGCGGAACCCGCCCGTCCGGCGAACAGCAAGGCGGTGACCACCGGCCCCAGCTCCCGCAACAGTGACAGCGCCACCAGCACACCCAGAGAATCCTGGGCGCCGAAGTTGACCAGAGTGTTGTAACCCTGAAGCGCCAGCACCGCGCCAACGAAAGTGCCGGAGACGACGATGATGATCAGCGACAGCACGCCGATGGAATAGATCTGGGCGACCACCAGGCCAGGCCGCAGAATCAGGCCCGGCAGCCCGACAAGCGCGTGCCAGAGAAACACGGAGGCGCGACCCAGACGAGCCAGCGTACCCAGCGTCGAGCGGCCGATGCGCGAAAAGAAATCGGTCATCGCTGCTCGCCCAGCAGGTCATCGGCCAGGGGCTGTGCAGGGTAGTGAAACGGCACCGGTCCGTCTGGCAGCCCATGCATGAACTGACGCACCCATTCCGATTCGGAGGCCATGAGTGCCTCCGGGCTGCCGGACTCAACCACCCGGCCCTGCGAGATCACGTAAATCAGGTCGGCAATCCGGGCCGTCTCGGCGACGTCATGGGAGACGATGACACTGGTAAGATCGAGGGCATCGTTCAGGGTGCGAATCAGGTTCACCAGCGCCCCCATGGATATCGGATCCTGACCGGTGAACGGCTCGTCGTACATGATGATCGCCGGATCCAGGGCAATGGCCCGGGCCAGTGCCACCCGTCGCGCCATGCCACCGGAGAGCTCCGCCGGCATCAACTCGCGGGCACCACGTAGCCCTACGGCCTGCAACTTCATCAGCACCAGATCGCGAAGTAACGGCTCGGGCAGGTCGGTGTGCTCACGCAGTGGAAAGGCCACGTTTTCGAACACATTGAGATGCGTGAACAGCGCACCACTCTGAAACAGAAGCCCCATGCGTCGCCGCAGGCGGTATAGCTGTCGATGCCGCAACTGATGAACAACTTCGTCACCGATACGGATTTCGCCCTGGTCCGGCCGCAGTTGCCCACCTATCAGTCGCAACAGGGTCGTTTTGCCGGTGCCGCTGGGCCCCATGATTGCGGTCACGGAACCACGGGGAATGCGGATATCGACGCCGTCAAAAATCACATTCCGGCCGCGCGAGAAATGCAGATTCCGGATATCGACGATGCAATCGTCGGCAGAGAGTGAAGCGGCCATGAGTTCCCGTGGTGGAGCGTGCAGACAGCGAATGGCGAACGAGTATCTGTGAAGGGCAGAAACGAGTCAAATCAAGGACTGACGGTGCTTTTCGCCTCGCCCCAGGACGCAAAGATCAGACGCAATCAGCGCATCCCTTGCTATGATCCGGCGCAGACCGCAGGAATTCTGGAGCAAATCTTGAGCGACGTGAACCAGGCCGATCACAGCCCTCACCGGATCGATGACGCCCGCATGCTGGAACTGGCACGCAGCGTCCTTGAGCTTGAGGCAGACGCGATCCGGGGACTGACGGCCCAGCTTGATGGCGACTTTGCGCGCGCCTGTCATCACCTGCTGGGCTGCCGCGGTCGTATCGTCGTGCTCGGCATGGGCAAGTCCGGACATATCGGGGGCAAGATCGCAGCGACGCTCGCAAGCACCGGTTCGCCGGCCTTTTTCGTCCACCCCGGCGAGGCCAGTCACGGCGACCTCGGCATGCTGACCCGGGATGACGTGGCGCTGGTGCTGAGCAATTCCGGCGAAACAGGTGAGCTGGTCACGATCCTGCCGCTGATCAAACGCCTGGGGATACCGCTGATCGCACTCACCGGCAATCCGGCATCGACCCTGGCCCAGGCGGCTACGGTCAACATCGATGTCAGCGTGCCGCAGGAGGCCTGCCCGCTGAACCTGGCTCCGACAGCCAGCACCACCGCCGCGCTGGCAATGGGTGATGCCGTTGCAATTGCCCTGCTCGAGGCACGGGGTTTTACCGCCGAGGATTTCGCCCGCTCGCACCCCGGCGGCCGCCTGGGCCGACGGCTGCTGTTGCTGATCGACGACCTGATGCATACCGGCGAGCGTGTTCCCCGGGTATTGGACGGTGCGCCACTGCGCGATGCCCTGGTTGAAATGAGCCGCAAGGGCCTGGGAATGACCGCGGTGGTGGATGACGCCGGCCGTCTCGCAGGCATCTTCACCGATGGCGATCTCCGTCGCAGCCTGGACCAGGGCATGGATGTGCACGCGGCACGGGTATGCGACCTGATGACCCGCGGCCCACGCACGATCGGACCCGGTGCGCTCGCCGCCGAGGCACTGCGGCTGATGGAAACCCACAAGATCAACGCCCTGGTGGTTACCGATGACAGCAACCATGTGGTCGGTGCGCTGAACATGCACGATCTGCTGCGCGCCGGGGTGGTTTGATGAGTGATCCGCAACCCAGTCTGGTCGCTCTGCCTGGCCAGGCCACGCTGCAACGCGCGGGCAACATCCGGCTGCTGATCCTGGATGTGGACGGCGTGCTGACCGACGGCACCCTCTGGTACGGACCGGACGGCGAAACCGTGAAGGCCTTCAACAGTCTGGACGGCCTGGGTCTTACACTGCTGAAACGCGAGCAGATCCCGGTGGCCCTGCTCAGTGCCCGGGACTCGGCAGCGCTGCGGCAACGCGCCAGGGAACTGGAAATTCCGCACCTGATGCTCGGACGCCATGACAAGGCGGAGGCCTGGCAGAGTCTGCTGCAGCAGGTCGGTGTAAGCGCCGCGCAGACAGCCTATGCAGGTGATGACCTGATCGACCTGCCCGTGCTGCGCCGCGCCGGGCTTGCAATCACGGTACCGAACGGTCACCCGGTGCTGCGACAGCATTGCCATTGGTGTACCGAGCGCCCAGGCGGTCACGGCGCGGTGCGCGAGATCTGCGAGTTGCTGCTGGCCGCGCGTGGTCGCCTGGATGCGGTGATCCGGAGTTATGTCGATGACTGAACCTCGGCCCCGTCGCATGCCGCATCGCCGCCTTTTCCCATGGATCGTGGGCGCACTGCTGGTGGTTGTCGGCTGGCTGGTGCTGGACGAACAGATGCGCCCGACAAGCCCGACGGATGTGGCCCGCGAGGAGACCGTCGAACGGCAACCGGACTATTTCATCGAGGATTTCCACAGCATCTCGCTGAACGAGTCCGGCGAACCGGCCTGGGAGCTGCGGGGACCGCGCATGTTACATTTTATTGACGAGGATCTNTGGACGATCCAGTCGCCGGACATGCTCTACCATGTGGAACGTGGCGAGCCCTGGCGGCTGGTTTCCGACTCAGGCCGTGCCTGGTCGGGACTGACCGAGGCCGTGCTTGAAGGCGAGGTACTGGTGAGCCGCGAGGCCGGCGAAGAAAATGACTGGGCAGAGCTCGAGACCACCGAGGCCTGGCTCTTCCCGCAGGAGCGCCTGGTCCAGACCCAGCAGCCCGCGACCTACCGGACCCGCGGTGCGGTCGTTGATGGTGTCGGCGCGCGGGGTGCGCTGGCAATCAACCGAATCAACCTGTTATCCGAGGTGAAATCCCGCTATGCGCCGGAAACCGATTGACCAAAAACCACGACTCCGGCGACACGGCGTCGCCGCTGGCATGGTCCTGACCGCCCTGCTGGTGAGCGTCTCGGTTACCGCGGAGCAGAGCAGTCAGCCCATCTACCTGGATTCCGACACCGCCGAGCTGGACAACACCACCGGCACCAGCGTGTATACCGGCGATGTCATCATGACCCAGGGCGTGCGCCGCGTGACTGGCGACAACATGACCGTCTACACCACCGAGGGCCGCCAGGTGCAACGTATCGTCGTCGAGGGGCGCCCGGCAGTCTGGGTCGAACGCCCGGCTGAAGAGGGAGAGTTGCTGAAAGGCGAGGCGCCACGCATGGAATACCACGCCCAGGGGCCGGAACGGGTGATGCTGTTCGAGGGTGGAACCGTGACTCAGGGGCGCAACACGGTGACCGGTGAGACCGTGGAATACGACCTGGAAACCGAGGTGGCCAGGGCGCGCGGCAAGGACAGTCGCGAACGGACCCGGATCACATTCTTCCCCGAGGATGGCAACGGCGACGAATGAGTACCCTGCGCGTCGTCGATATCAGCAAGGCCTACCGCCGACGCCGCGTGGTCGAGAACGCATCCCTGCACGTCAGCAGTGGCGAGGTGGTCGGCCTGCTTGGCCCCAATGGAGCCGGCAAGACCACCTGCTTCTACATGATCGTCGGTCTGGTGCCGGCTGATGACGGCAGGATTCTGCTGGACGACACCGACATCACCGGGCTGGCGATCCACACCCGGGCACGCCGGGGGGTCGGTTACCTGCCCCAGGAAGCTTCGGTTTTCCGCAAGCTCAGTGTCATGGACAATCTGCTGGCGATTCTCGAAACCCGGGCCGAACTGAATGCGCAGCAACGGCGGGACCGCGCGCTGGAGTTGCTGGAGGAGTTCAACGTCGCCCACCTGCAGGATCAGGTGGGCATCAGCCTCTCCGGCGGCGAGCGCCGGCGGGTGGAAATCGCCCGTGCGCTGGCTGCAGACCCACGCTTCATTCTGCTGGATGAACCCTTTGCCGGCGTCGACCCGATCTCCATCGGTGACATCCAGGACATCATCCGCCACCTGGCGGATCGCGGCATCGGCGTACTGATCACCGATCACAACGTCCGCGAAACCCTGGGTATCTGCAGCCGCGCCTACATCCTGGGCGAAGGGCGCATCATTGCCGAAGGCGATGCACCGACCATTCTCGCCAACCAGAAAGTCCGGGATGTCTACCTGGGCGAGACGTTTCGACTGTAACGAAGCATCTGCAGCCAGGGTTTCTCAATTCGGCGACTAACACCGGCATTCCGCCAGCGTTCCGTCACTGACCGAGCACGCAAAAGTCGGGCCAACTGTTCAACAGCGTCGTCTATTCCGCTACGATAGCGGCCTATGCGAATACGCTTTCCGGTTTGTCAGAGCCAGTCATATCATCTGCGGTCACCCGTTCCGCTGCTACGCATCGATTCGTGCATGCCGTCTTCGGGAGTTCCTGTCGCATGAAACAATCACTGCAACTTCGTCTCGGGCAGACACTGACGATGACGCCGCAACTGCAACAGGCGATTCGGCTGCTGCAGTTGTCGACACTGGAATTGCACATGGAGGTACAGCAGGCGCTGGACTCCAACCTGATGCTTGAACCCGCCGAGGACGCCGACGACGGCGTCGAAGAGCGCGAGACCGAAGCCAACGGCGATGAGCAGACCGCGGCTGCCGAGTCCGAAACCGCCCAGGCAGAAAGCGTTCGCGATGCCGCTGAACGGGAGGTCAACGAAAGCAGTAGCAATTCCAGCAATGACGATATTCCCAAGGATCTGCCACTGGACTCCGAGTGGGGCGACATTTACGACGGCACCACATCGTATAGCGCGCCGGCACCCGACGAGGACGGGCGCGACGCCTGGGAAAACCAGAACACCGTGGGGCGTAATCTGCAGGATCATCTGCGGGAACAGGCCAGTCTGGCCAGACTCTCGGAGCGGGACATGGCCATTGCCGAGGCCATCATCGACTCGGTCCGGGATGACGGCTATCTGTGCAACGGACTGGACGATATTCGCAGCGCCCTGCCCGAAGACTGGATGGTGGAAACCGACGAGATCGAGGCGGTCCGCCACCTGATCCAGCGGTTCGACCCCCTCGGCGTCGCCTCCATGGATCCCCGCGAGGCCTTGCTGCTGCAACTCGACACCCTGGCGCCGGAAACACCCTGGCTCAGCGAGGCACGGCAACTCGTCGACCAGCACCTGGATCTTCTTGCCACACGACAGACCGCCCAGCTGTTGCGTCGCCTCAAGCTGCGTCAGGAGGATCTATCCGAGGTGCTGGCACTGGTTCGCACCCTCGACCCCCGACCCGGTTCCCAGATCAGCGACACCGCACCTGAGTACGTCATCCCCGATGTCTACGTGCGTCGTGACAAGGACGATTGGCGGGTTGACCTCAATCCCGAGGCAGCCCCGCGGGTCCGCGTGAACAGCTACTACGCCAGCCTGGTCCGGCGCGCCGACAACAGCCAGGACAACAACACCCTGCGACAGCATCTGCAGGAGGCCCGCTGGTTCATCAAGAGCCTGCGCAGCCGCAATGACACACTGCTCAAGGTCGCGGCCTGCATCGTCCGCCACCAACGTGATTTTTTCGAGTACGGCGAAGAGGCCATGAAGCCGCTGGTGCTGCGAGAGGTTGCCGAAGAGGTGGAAATGCATGAATCCACCATCTCCCGCATTACCACCTCCAAATACATGCACACCCCGCGTGGCACTTTCGAATTCAAGTATTTCTTCTCCAGCCATGTGCACACTGTCGATGGAGACGAATGCTCGGCCACTTCCATCCGTGCCCGCATACGGCGCCTGATCGGCGAGGAGAATCAGGCGAAACCGCTGAGCGACAGTCGACTCGCCGAGATCCTCAGGGAAGAAGGCATTAATGTCGCGCGGCGGACTGTGGCAAAGTACCGGGAGGCGATGTCGATTGCCTCGTCAAACGAACGCAAACGCATCGCTTGAACCGGCGGAATTCTCTTGCCGAAACGACTACCCCGGGGCAGGCAATGGCCTCGGTGCGTACCAAGGAGAAAAGCATGCAGATCGACGTGACCGGACACCATGTGGACCTTACGGACTCCCTGAACGATTATGTTTCGCAGAAATTCGAACGACTGGAACGGCACTTCGACAATGTGGTGGACGTCCATGTCATCCTGACTGTGGAAAAACTGCAGCAGAAGGCGGAGGCCACGGTCCAGATCAGTGGCGCGCGGTTGTTTGCAGACGCGAAGGCCGACGATATGTATGCGGCCATCGACGGCCTCGTCGACAAGCTCGATCGACAGGTCAAGAAGCACAAGGAAAAGCTGACCGACCATCATCGCAGTGAAGGCGCCCAGGCCAAGGCTCTTGGCGAAGAATGATCGCCGTCACCGCCTGTCACACGATGCCTTGATGGTCTGCATCCGTCCGGCCCGACTCGCCCAGCGACGGGCCGGCTTTTCACTCAACGGTGGCATCAGGATGTGCGCCGTGGCCCTGGATACTGACTCAGCATGATCAAGATCGCCGACCTGATTACCCCGCAACGAGTCCTCTGCGATGCGGGTGTCAGCAGCAAGAAGCGGGGGCTGGAATTGCTCAGTGAGTTGATCGCCAAGCGCGACGCCGAGCTTCAGTCCGAGGCCATCTTCAACAAGCTGATCAGCCGTGAGCGGCTAGGCAGCACTGGTCTCGGCCATGGTGTGGCGATTCCGCATGCCCGCATAGAGGGCCTGCCAAGGGCCTGCGCGGCGTTCATCAAGTTAAGTGAAGGCGTAGATTTCGATGCCTTCGACCAGCAGCCAGTGGACATGCTGTTCAGCCTGGTGGTGCCTGAACATTTCACCGACGAACACCTGCAGATCCTGGCGCGACTGGCAGAGATGTTCAGCGACGCGGCCTTCTGCCGCCAGCTTCGCGAGTGTACCGACAACAACACGCTGCATGGCTTGCTCGTGCAGTGGGATGCCAGCGTGCAGGGTGACTGACGACAACGCCAGCGCGGACCGGTCACGGGCAGGGATTGCCGGCACGCTGCTTGCCATTGATCAACGGGGGTTACTGATCACCGGAGAAAGTGGCTGCGGCAAGAGTCTGCTCGCCCTGGGCCTACTTGATCGCGGCCATGCCCTGATCAGTGACGACCTGGTGGAGCTGGAGGCAGACACTCCGGCACTCATCGGACACTGTCCGACTCAGCTTCGAGGCAGACTGGAAGTAAGGGGTATCGGCCTGGTGGACGTTTGTCAGCTGTTCGGCCCCATGGCCTGGCGTGACAGCGTTCGAATTGAACGTATCCTGCACCTGCAGCGCACTGAAACGGCCGAAGTCTGGCACGGTTGGCCGCGTCCCGATGGGCAACGGGATTATCGGACGCTGCTGGGGGTCCGAGTACCCCGACTGACCTTGCCGATCGGAGGCGATGGCATTTCACCCCTGCTAGCCGAAACCAGCCTGCGACATGGGACGCCGGTGCCCGCGGGCGGAGTCGACGATGGATAAACACGCACACCTCTACATCATCAGCGGCCTGTCCGGTTCCGGTAAAACCGTAGCCCTGCACACGCTGGAAGATGCCGGTTTCTACTGCATCGACAATCTTCCCATCAGCATGCTGAGTCACCTGGGCGACTATCTGCAGAGGCTTCCTGCCGGTACCCGGCGACAGCTCGCAGTGGGTGTCGATGCCCGCAGCCAGCCCGAGGATCTGCAGCATTTCGGCAGTTCCCTGGACAGCCTGCGAGCCCAAGGCCTCGAACCCAGCATCATTTTCTTCACGGCCCAGGAAGCAACCCTGATCCGCCGCTTCAGTGAAACCCGCCGCCGGCACCCACTGAGTCAGTCAGGGATCTCCCTGGCAGAGGCGATTCGTCAGGAATGGGAACGTCTGAGCGTTATCCAGGGCGAAGCGGATCTGGTCATCGACACCAGCACGACGAACGTGCATCAACTGCGTGATCTCGTGCGCCGCCGCCTGACCGAATCCCCGCCGGGCCTCTCAATCCTGGTGCAATCCTTCGGATACAAACACGGCATTCCGGTGGACGCGGATTTCGTGTTCGATGTGCGCTGCCTGCCCAACCCGCATTGGGAACCGGGCCTGCGACAGTTGACCGGGCTAGATGCCGAGGTTGTCGCCTATCTGGAGCAGTCTGCGGACGTTCGTCTGATGGGGACACAGATCAAGGATTTTCTCGAGCAATGGATACCCGCCTTCGAGCGTGAGAACAGGAGCTACCTGACCGTGGCTATCGGCTGCACCGGTGGCCAGCACCGCTCGGTATACCTGACGGAACGACTTGGCGCCCACTTCCGGCGCCATCTCGGTGAACAGGTGAAGCTGCGGCACAGGGAGCTGCCATGCGGGTAAGCATTCTGCTGGTTACGCATAATAATTTTGGCCCACTGCTGCTGGACACCGTGGTCGATACCCTCGGATTTTGCCCGCTGCACACCGAGTGCCTGACCATAGGCCAGGATTCTGATCCCGAGACCCAGTCGGCCCGCGCCCGCGAGCTGCTGGCCGGCTTCCCCAGCGGCGGCGGAGTCCTGATCCTGACCGACATATTCGGCGCCACGCCCTGCAATCTGGCCCTGCGGCTGAAGGTGGAGGAGCCGGTACGCATCGTCTCCGGCCTCAACCTGCCGATGCTGCTGCGGGTTTTCAATTACCCGACACTGGATCTGGATGCCCTGGCGGAGAAAGCCGTCAGCGGTGGCCGCGACGGCGTCATGCTGGTGCAGCCGGACCAGGGGACCACGCAATGACCAGGGATGGGCGCCACAGTAAACCAGAGGCCGATACTCTGATCTCCGGGGAAATCGTGATCCGCAACAAGCTCGGCCTCCACGCCCGTGCGGCCGCCCGATTCGTGGCGGTGGCCTCGCGCTTCAAGGCGGCAATCCGCGTGATCCGCGAACAACGTCAGGTCAATGGCAAGAGCATCATGGGGGTTATGATGCTGGCCGCCGGCAAGGGTACCAGGCTGCGCATAGAGGCAGAGGGCGAGGACGCGCGGGAAGCCCTGGACGCGCTCTGCGAGCTGGTTGATTCCCGCTTCGAGGAAGATCACTGAGCACGCCGGCGAATGGCCGGCGATCACACGTTATTCCCCAGCGACAGTCATCGACTCGAACAACAGGGAACCGGTAATGATGCTGCCCCGCTGATCGCGGTCCGCACCCACCGCCTGCAGACCGGCAAACATGTCCTTGAGGTTGCCGGCTACGGTAATCTCCTCCACCGGGTAGGCCATCTCGCCATTCTCCACCCAGAACCCGGCGGCGCCACGTGAATAATCGCCGGTCACCAGGTTACCGCCCTGCCCCATCAGCTCGGTCACCACCAGGCCGCTGCCCATGGTCTGCAGCAACTGGTTGAAGTCCTGATCACCGGATTGAAGCTCCAGGTTGTGAACCCCACCGGCATGCCCGGTGCTCTGGCGGCCAAGACGCCGCCCCGCATAACTGTCCAGCAGATAGGTCTGCAGGCGGCCGTCCTCGACCACCGTCCAATCCCGTGTTGCCACACCCTCGTCGTCGAAGGCCGCGCTGGCCAGCCCCCTGGGCCGGTGCGGATGCTCCTGCATCTGCACATGCGACGGAAACACCTGATCCCCCAGGCGGTCCAGCAGGAACGAGGATTTGCGATACAGGTTGTTACCACTGATGGCGCCCAGGAACTGGCCGATGACGCCACGGGCCATCATTGGCGTGTAGAGCACCGGCACGTGCCGTGTCCCCAGACGCCGGCTGCCGAGGCGGCCGGCTGCACGCTCTCCGGCACGACGCCCCACCTCCTCCGGCGCTTCCAGTTCATCGGCACTGCGCGCCACGCTGAACCAGTAGTCCCGTTGCATGCCCGCATGATCCCGGGCTATGGCGACACAACTCAGGCCATGCCGGGTTCCGCGGCGACTGCCGACGAAACCGTGGCTGTTGAGATAGACGCGCAGTCCCTCACCCGAGGACACGGTGGCCGAATCGCAGTCGCTGATGCGCGGATCCGCATCCCGCGCCGCAGCCTCCGCGGCCAGTGCCAGGTCGATGGCCTCGTCGGCGCTCAGGGCCCAGGGGTGATAAAGATCCAGATCCGGGAACTCGGTGGCCAGCAGGGACGGATCGGCCAGGCCACGGGCCGGATCTTCCGAAGTGTAACGGGCAATGCTGCAGGCTGCAGCCACGGTCGCCCGGAGCGACTCTGGCGAGAAATCAGCGGAGCTTGCGGCGCCGGTGCGCTGCCCCATATACACCACCACGGCCAGGCTGCGATCACGCTCATGCTCTAGCGTATCGACTTCCCCGCGGCGCACGCTGACGGAAAGCCCGGTGCCGACGCTGACCGAGGCCTCCGCCGCCGTCGCACCCTGCCTGCGGGCCTCTTCAAGGACCTGCTGCCCGATTCGGATCAGGCTCTGTTCATCAGCCAGCAATGAACCATTGCTCAACCCCACGACTTCGTTCATGCCTGCTCCTTTCGTCTTCGGCATTTCTTCACCCGCGCGTGCCACCCACCGTCAGCGCGTCGATCTTCAAGGTCGGCTGTCCGACGCCGACGGGCACCAGCTGGCCGTCCTTGCCGCAGGTGCCAATGCCGCTGTCCAGTTCCATGTCGGTGCCGACCATGCTGACCCGGGTGAGCACGTCGGGGCCGTTGCCTATCAGGGTGGCACCCTTCACCGGCCGCGTTACCTTGCCGTTTTCGATCAGATAGGCCTCACTCGCCGAAAAGACGAATTTCCCGGAGGTGATGTCCACCTGCCCGCCACCAAAATTGACCGCGTACAGGCCGCGATCGACGGAACGGACGATTTCTTCCGGGTCATGCGGGCCGGCAAGCATGTAGGTGTTGGTCATGCGCGGCATTGGCAGATGGGCATAGGACTGCCGGCGCCCGTTACCGGTGGCGGCGACCCCCATCAGGCGCGCATTCATCCGATCCTGCATGTAGCCCTTGAGGATGCCGTTCTCGATCAGGGTGGTGCACTGGGTTGGTTCACCCTCGTCATCGATATTGAGCGAACCTCGACGGTCGGCCAGCGTGCCGTCGTCGACCACGGTGCAGTACTCGGACGCCACTCGATCACCAAGTCGTCCGGCAAAGGCTGATGAGCCCTTGCGGTTGAAATCACCTTCCAGTCCGTGGCCGATGGCCTCATGCAGCAGGATCCCCGGCCAGCCGGCACCCAGAACGACGGGCATTGTCCCTGCGGGTGCCTCATCGGCCTCCAGGTTCACCAGAGCCTGGCGCACCGCCTCACGGGCCAGATCCAGCGCCCTGTCGCCATCCAGAAAACGGGAATAGGCATGGCGGCCACCGGCACCGGCACTGCCGCTTTCCCGGCGCCCCTTGTGCTCTACCTGCACCCGCACATTGAGTCGTACCAACGGCCGCACATCGGCATTCAGGCGCCCCTCACCGTCGGCAATCAGGACCACGTCATGACTTCCCGAGAGATTGACGAACACCTGTTCAACCCGGGGATCTGCCCGCCGGGCTTCGGCATCTACCCGCCGCAGCAGGTCAACCTTTTCCTGGTCAGTGAGTGACTCCACCGGATCCAGCGGCGGATACAGCTTCAGGCCACGGCCACGCTGCCAGGCCTGCAGACTCCTGGACTGGCCGCTGCGGGCAATCGCCCGGGCCGCGCCGGAGGCTTCCAGCAGGGCCGGAAGAACAATGTCGTCAGAGTAGGCGAAACCGGTCTTCTCACCGCTGATTGCACGCACACCAACACCCTGATCGATGCTGTGCGAACCCTGCTTGATCATGCCGTCCTCCAGCGCCCAGCTCTCACTGCGGGTGCACTGGAAATACAGATCAGCGGCATCCACCGACGGCGCCAGCAGGCGATCAAAGGCCTGTTCCAGGGCTGCATCGTCCATCCCGGCCGGGGCCAGAAGCGTCTGCCGTGCGATATCCAGCGATTCCGTCATGGAGATCTCCATACTCATGTCTGATGAATGAGCCAGACCCGGCTCGGGACTAACTGTCCGTGGGCGTCAATCCTGCCGGCGTGGTCTGCGGGCAGACTTCCTCTACCGACACCAGGCGTCGGTGCTCCAGCGCCGGAAAACGCCGCCGTACTTCCATCAAGGTGTCGGGGTCGGAGTCTGCGAATACAACCCCACTGCCGTGTTCGAGAACGTCGAGCACACGGCCCCAGGGGTCGACAATCATGCTCTCTCCGTGGGTACGACGACCATTCAGGTGAAAACCGCCCTGGTTGGCTGCAACCACATAACACAGGTTCTCGATCGCCCGCGCCCGCAGCAGCGGCCGCCAGTGCGCCTCTCCGGTCCGTGCTGTGAAGGCAGAAGGAACCAGCAGAAGTTCCGCACCCTGATCCACCAGCGCGCGGTAGAACTCGGGAAATCTCAGGTCATAACAGATCGACAGCCCAAGGCGGCCGAACGGTGTCTGCACTACAACGGCAAGGTTGCCGGGTTCCAGAGTGGCGGATTCACGGTACGCCTCGTCCGCCGAGACCTGGACATCGAACAGATGCACCTTGTCGTAGCGGGCTATACGATGACCGCCGTCATCGAACACCAGACAGCTCTGCCGGGCCCGAGACGGATCATCGCCGTGCATCGGTATGGAGCCCGCTACCAGCCAGAGACCATGCCTGGCAGCCAGATCAGCCAGGCAGTCCTGCAGCGGGCCGCCGCCATCTGTCTCCCGAATCGCGAGCTTGTCCGCGTCACTGCGGCCCATCAGGAATGCATTCTCGGGCAGCAGCACCAGATCCGCACCACCGGCCGCCGCGCGGGCCACAAGCTTTCGGATCTCGCCGACATTGGCTGCAACCTTGCCGCCGGACGCCATCTGAATTGCGGCGAGACGCCCGGGTCGGGAAGGGGACATTTGCATCTGGCTGTGCCTCCGGCGGCGCATCGGTAACACCATCACTGAACCATTGATACGCCGGCGGCGCCAGTGCAACGGCGGACTTACGGAAACGGCGTTTGCGTCCAGGAGCCCACAAACACATCTGAACGGTCAGGGCTGAGAGGAGCCGAACCGGCCAGGCCGGGACGATGGTGGTGATGCACCACCATCGTTACCGTCTTCATCCGTTGCCGGTGCCCCGCCGCCAAAACGACCCAGACGTTCGATCTCCGGCGCATGCCAGGGGCCCGTAATGCGATAATCAGCCCGTGCGGCACCATCAACGCCACCACGGAAAAGCTGTTCCGCCAGCATCATGGCCGCGGCACCGGGCAGGCCCCCGACCAGACCACCCACCAGCGGCAGGGTGGCAGAGGCCTTGGGCCTTACCATCACCATCTGGTCGTATTCGCGGCGCGATAGATCAATCGGCCCGCTTACGGCGATACGGGCCGACGGCCCTTCCATGAACAAGGTGTCCGGCGTGGCAACCCCATCGGCGAAGGTGATCTCGGCCTCCAGCACATCGTAGGCAAAACCCTCCTCGAAAACATCGCCGAAATCCAGATTCAGCCGTCGCGGAATCAGTGCCACGCTGAGCAAGCCGAACACGCGTCCGGCACCGGGCTCGACCTGGCTCAGCTGACCGTCACGCAACCGCAGGGAAAGCTCCCCCTGCATTGCATCCATGCGCAGAGCCTGCGGGCCCTGGGGCCAGCGCAGCCTCGCGCGCATGCGACCATGGCCACCGCGTTTCATCTCACCGTAACCAAACCCGGCGAGCAGCGCGCCGGCATCCTCGCTGCGCAACACCGCACGCAGATGGACGCCCTCGGCGATCTGCCAGCCACCACTCGCCTCCAGCTCATGATCGGCCCCGCTCAGGCCGAGACTCTCCAGCACGTAACCGTCGTCGCCATTGAACCCCGCTCGCAGCGACAGCGCACCAAGGGCGCGAGCCTCGACCCGCAGATCCGTGACATCGACCGACACCCTGGGCAAATCAGCCGGCTCCAGCGTCGAGGGCACCAATGCGCCCTCGCCGTTATCAGTCAACGCCACAAGTTCGGCAAGCCCATGGAGATTCAGATAGTCCAGGTCAACGCGCAGCAGGGTTTCCGCGCTCGGACGCAGGGGAATTGCAAGACGGCCCAGGGCGTCGGTGCCGGAAACCGTCAGCTCCATTGCTTCGCCTTCGCGGACACCGAACAGTTCCACGTCGTGTAGCTCGAGGGCGCCGAGCCGGAGCGTCGCGATATCCAGATCCAGCCAGCGCAGCGGCATCCCCTGCCCGCCCTGGGGCGACTCCTGCCCCGCCCCCTGATAGGCCGCCCACTCGGCCAGATCCACCTCCTCCAGCCGGCCAGCCACCTCAAGTCCATCCGCCGTGGGCACCCGCGGCTGTTCGCCGCCGAACCGGACGCCAATGGCGTCGACACCCTCAGCGCCGGGAAGGACCAGCAGGCGCGTGCTGTCGCCATAGGCGATCCGCACCGGACCCAGTCCTGGGTCGAGGTCGAACACGACCTCGGTCTGCCGGCGCTGGTCTTCGCCCTTGTCCAGCGGCGCCGGCAGCGCGCTGCTGATGCCGTGCAGGTCGGAGCGAAAATCCAGCCGCGCCAGGGGTTCATCCGCGGGCAAACCAGTGAAGTCCGGTAGTCGGGCACGCACGTGCACATCCGTGGCGCCACTGAGAAAGCCCACTGCTGGCGCATACCGCTGCAGTAGGGATACCGGCACCGCCTCAAGCTCTGCCTGCAACGTGATCCGGCCGGGTTCGTCCAGGTGCGAGCCGAGCCGGAACGGCGCACCATGGAACTGCCCCCGCACGTCATCCGCGAGAATGCCGGCTTCGGTAAAGCGAACCGAGCCGGTCAGGCTGTCCGCCTGCAGATCCCACGCCGGCACCGCGAATACCGCATCATTGAGATCGACCTGGCCATTGACCGCTATCGGCTGGCCACGGAACGGGATCTCCAGCCCCAGGGTCAGCGGATGACGGCCTTCGAGGCGCATGGCAGCCAGCGTGTTGCGCAAGCCGTCACCGCCGAGCGGCATGCTGCGCAGGAATTCCAGATAGGTATCGCCATCCGCCTCCACCTGGCCATCGATGGTCAACGGAGTCTGGCCCAGAACCGAGATCCGGGCTGCCACACCCTGGATCTCGGCATTGCCGATTCGGCCGCTGTCGGCGCGAATATCCATCGACTGACCGAAGAAATGCAGCTCCCCGTCCAGGGCCTCGAGACCCGGCCATTCGGGCAGGTAATTGACCGTCGCATCACGCAGATCGGCAACCACCTCGAAACGCCCGTCGCCGTGGCCGAACGGGAAGTCCGGCGCGAAGCCCTGAACATTTACTTCCGCACGGCGGGCGGTGCCGTCGAGCAGACTGCGATCCAGCCAGTTGACCAGACCCCGCGGCATGATTCCGACCGGCAGGTAGCGCGAGGTGCTGGCGACATTGCCATCGACGCCCTCGAGTCGGCCATGGATATCCAGATACAGGGGCCCACCATGGCGACGACCGACGAGTGCCTCGCCCTGCAGTTCGCCGTCCGCCGTTCGGGTCTCCATCGACTGCAGCGCCAGCACCCAGTCGTCAGCCCCGCGAAACCGCAGCGCGCCGGCGACATGCAGATGCGCAAACGGCAGATCACCGCGGAAAAGCTCCGGGAATAGCAGGGCACCATCGGCCAGACGGAGCGTGAAGCTCGCCTCGCGATCCATGACAGCATCACCCCGGATCAGTGACGCAAGGCCGCCATCAAGCTCCAGCCAGGCCTCCATGTCACCGAACAGATTAGCCGGCGGCAGGTCGGCATCGACCGGCATGGCAATCTGCTCCAGCAGACCAGGTCGCAGGCCGGGCAGTTGCAGATACGCGCGGACCCTGCGGTACTCCAGATCCTCCGTCCCGGCGTCCCAGTGCGCCAGCAGGTCCACCTCGCCACCCCAGGCCTCCGGCAGACGACCTCGGGCGGCGAGCCGAGGCGGGGCGTCAGCACCGAGGTGAAGATCGAGGCTGAGCTGCTCCACGGCCACCGTGTCAGTGCGGCGCAGATCCTGGATTCGCAGTCTTCCGTCATGCAGCCGTATGCGCTCGACCTGCTGCGCCAGCCGGTTGAGCCAAGCCAGGTCGAGCTGCCGCTGATGCGCGACGCCAACCCCGAGCAGATGCCAACGGCCATCCAGGGTTCGCTGCAGCAGCAGATCCAGCGACGACAGATCAACCGCTGCCAACACCGGGCGCCATTCGCGCAGTGATACCGAGGGATTCAACTGCAGCCGAAGGTTCTGCAGCTCGATACCGGCATCGGCGTCGTCACCGGCCACCCGCAGATCGGCAACCGAAAGTGTCGGCGTCAGGCCATCCCAGTCCAGAGTCAACCCGGCGACCACCACGGGCCGTCCGGCTATCTCGGACAAACTGTCCTCAAGGGCGTCCTGATAGAGTGGGGATAATGCCGGGGCAGCACGCAGCAGGGTCAGCGCCAGGGCCAGCAGCACCAGCACCGCAATCAGGCCGTAAAGCAGCCAGCGCGTTAGCGCAGAGACGAGCGCAACCATGTCCGCCTTAGAGATAATCAGGTGTCGAACCACACCGTTGAGGTAAAACCGCCTCTTGACCCGGTCTGCCCCAGCAGTCAAACGAAAACGCTTTGCAACAGCCATTGGACTGTCGCAACAGTCGCACGGTTCACATCAGGACGACGTCAAACTGATCCTGTGCATACAGCGCCTCGGCCTGCAACGTCACCGGGCGCTGGATGAACGACTCCAGTTCGGCAATACCGAGGTTTTCCTCGTCCAGCAATCGATCAATTACCGCCGGTGCCGCCAGCACCAGCAGCCGGTCGGCATCAAATTGCCGGGCCTCGCGCATGATCTCTCGGAAGATCTCGTAGCAGACGGTCTCCGCCGTCTTCAGTGTGCCCCGGCCAGCGCAGGTCGGGCAGGCCTCGCAGAGCACATGCTCCAGGCTCTCGCGGGTACGCTTACGCGTCATTTCCACCAGCCCCAGCGCGGACACGCCGCTGATCTGGGTCTTGGCATGATCCCGATCCAGGCTCTTCTCCAATGCCCGCAACACCTGGCGCTTGTGCTCCTCATCATGCATATCGATGAAATCAATGATGATAATGCCGCCGAGGTTGCGCAACCGAACCTGACGGGCGATGGACTGCGCCGCCTCCAGATTGGTCTTGAAGATGGTCTCTTCCAGATTCCGGCGACCAACATAGCCGCCGGTATTGACGTCCACCGTGGTCATCGCCTCGGTCTGATCGATGATCAGATAGCCGCCGGATTTGAGGTCTACCTTGCGCGACAGGGCGCGCTGCATTTCCTCCTCGACCCCATACAGGTCGAACAGCGGCCGTT
>SL_7KL_010_BRINEDRAFT_10000272_pt1 | contig 23868 bp, 23 predicted proteins | sample SodLak_010_BRINE_FD_10663 | JGI IMG/M metagenome (IMG submission 10663)
ATTTTTCCCGACTGCTGCGTTGCGCTGCTTGACCGCAGAATGACTGCGGCGCTGCGCAGCGCGCCTTGCCTCGGAAAAAATGCGGACTCCAACGCAGACGCGGGAATAGGTCAGTGTCTCCCTAGCGCATATCCTCGATCCGCGGGCGCTCTCGGACGCGCAGTTCCCAGTCCGCCCGGTCGCCGTCGCTGAGGCCGCTGAAGCGGATGGTCTCGCCCGGTGCCTGATCGGTTACCAGTCGCAGCAAATCCTGGGCATTGCCGATCTCCTCGCCCTCGATGGCCAGTATCAGATCACCCGGACGCAGGCCGGCTCGATCAGCCGGGCCGCCGCGCATCACGCCGGCGACAAGCACGCCGCGCGGGCGATCCAGTTCGAAGGATTCGGCCAGTTGCCGAGTCAGATTCTGCACTTCGATGCCGGCCCAGCCACGGACCACCCGACCGCTCTCGATGATGCTCTGCATCACGCCCTGCGCCAGTTCGGCGGGAATGGCGAAGCCGATTCCATGGGACCCGCCGGAGCCGGAGAAGATCGCGGTGTTGAGCCCCACCATGTCACCGCTGGCATTGATCAGCGCGCCGCCGGAGTTGCCGGGATTGATGGCCGCGTCGGTCTGGATGAAATTTTCGAAGGTGGACAGTCCCAGCTGGCTGCGGCCGGTGGCGCTGACAATGCCCTGGGTCACGGTCTGGCCGACGCCGAAGGGGTTGCCGATGGCCAGCACCACATCGCCCACGCGCGCTTCCTCGGAGCGTCCGAGGGTGATAACCGGCAGGTTGTCCATCTGGATATGCAGCACGGCGAGATCCGTTTCCGGATCGGTGCCGACCACCTCGGCACCGGTTGAGCGGCCGTCGGCCAGGGCCACCTGGATTTCATCGGCCCCATCGATGACATGATTGTTGGTCAGGATGAAGCCGCCATCGCTGACGATGACGCCGGAACCGAGGTTGGTCTCCGTCGACTCCGGCCGCTGCTGGCGGTCACCGTCACCCTCCTCGCCAAAGAAGTGGCGGAACATGGGGTCGTCGTAAAGCGGATGGTCCTGCCGGCTGATGCGCTTGCTGGTGAAAATGTTGACCACGGCCGGCGCCGCCAGATCCACTGCATCCGCGTAGGATGCCGGACCTGCCCGAGGTCTACCGTCTGTTTCCCCCGATCTTTCGCTGGGTGCCTCCCGAAGCTCGACGACACGGGACGGGAGATCGTTCCCGTGCCAGTGCGGGAACAGCCAGAGGACACCGGCCGCCACGATGGCACCGAGCAGGATGTAACCCAGCAGAAAGCGCGCGAGGCGACGGGCTTGCATGGTCGTCAGTCCTGAGTTCCGAATTCTGGACGCTTCGCCAGGAAAGTCTCGCATGACGAGTTCCGAAGGCGTCCGTCCGCCAATGGTTATCGTGGCCTCGCGGCGGTGTTACAGGGTGCCGCCACGCGCTCACCAATAATCGCCCGGAACCTTAGCATGAAGCTCGCTGCAAGGCTTTTCCCTGCCGACGACCTTGACCCGAAAGGGCGGATGTTGGATCCTTACGCGCCGTGTCCGCGTGGGACATGCGAGGGTGCGTGCCCGCTTTACCCGGCGTTCCTTCCGAGTCCGGGCCGGTCTTCGGCAGTGCGTCCGAATCGCTTTTATTCAAGCAGGAGTCCCAGATGAATCAGGATGGCGCAGACAAGAGCAGACGCCGCTTCCTGACCGCGGCAACAGGCGTGGTTGGTGGTGTCGGTGCGGCCTTCTTGGCGGTCCCGTTCCTCTCTTACTGGCAACCGAGTGCCCGCGCCCAGGCGGCTGGCGCACCGGTGGAAGTTGATATCTCGCAGCTCGAACCGGGGCAGCTGGTCAACGTCAAGTGGCGAGGCAACCCGGTGTGGGTATTCAAGCGCAGCGATGACAACCTCAGCGATCTGGAAAAGCTGGATGGCCTGATGCGCGATCCTGAATCGAATCAGCCCCAGCAACCCCCGTACGCGCAGAACAAGCACCGGTCCATCAAGCCGGAAATCATGATCATGGTAGGGCTTTGCACGCACCTTGGCTGTTCGCCGCTGTTCCGGCCCGACGAGCGTCCACCCGGCATTGAGCGGGACTGGCACGGCGGCTTCTTCTGCCCCTGTCACGGATCCTACTTCGATCTGGCCGGGCGGGTTTATTCCGGCGTGCCGGCACCGCTGAATCTGGAGGTGCCGCCGTACCATTTCATCGATGACAATACTGTCCTCATCGGCGAAGACGAGGGAGACGCCTAATGAGCGAGACCAGAGGCAGCAGCGGTGGGCTGATGGGCTGGGTGGATGAGCGCTTCCCGGCGACCAAGATGTGGAATGAGCATATTGGTCAATACTATGCGCCGAAAAACTTCAACTTCTGGTACTACTTCGGTTCCCTCGCCCTGGTGGTGCTGGTAATCCAGATCCTGTCGGGTATCTGGTTGACGATGAATTACCAGCCGTCCGCCGACCGCGCATTCGAGTCAGTCGAATACATCATGCGGGACGTCGACTGGGGCTGGTTGATCCGCTACATCCACACCACCGGTGCTTCGGCCTTCTTCGTAGTGGTCTATCTGCACATGGCGCGGGCCTTGCTGTACGGCTCCTACCAGAAGCCCCGTGAGCTGCTCTGGGTGTTTGGTGTGCTGATTTACCTGGCGCTGATGGCGGAAGCCTTCTTCGGTTACATGCTGCCCTGGGGGCAGATGTCGTTCTGGGGTGCCCAGGTCATCATCTCGCTGTTCGGCGCGATCCCGGTGATCGGTGATCAACTGGCACTCTGGATCCGCGGTGATTACGTCATCTCCGAAATAACGCTCAACCGATTCTTCGCCCTGCACGTGATTGGCCTGCCGTTGGTCATCATTGGTCTGGTGGTCGCGCACATCCTGGCGCTGCACGAAGTGGGTTCCAACAACCCGGATGGTGTCGAGATCAAGAAAAACAAGGATGCCAATGGCAATCCGAAGGATGGTATTCCGTTTCACCCCTACTACACGGTGAAGGATACCTTTGGCCTGATCGTGTTCCTGATCTTCTTCTCGATTGTCCTCTTCTACATGCCGGAGTTCTTCGGTCTGTTTATCGAGGCGCCGAATTTCGAGCCGGCCAACCCGCAGGTGACGCCGGATCACATCGCCCCGGTCTGGTACTTCACGCCGCATTACGCGATGCTGCGCGCAATCCCTGACAGCTTCGGTGGTGTCGTCGTCATGGGCGCCGCGGTTATGATCCTGTTCTTCCTGCCGTGGCTCGACCGGGGCAGGGTGCGCTCGATCCGGTACCGCGGTCTGAGCTTCAAGATCGCGTTGATGTTGTTCTTCCTCAGTTTCGTGGTGCTGGGCTACCTTGGCCTGCAGCCAGCGACCGGCCTGTATACGATGCTTGCGCGGATCTTTACTGCCATCTATTTCGGCTTCTTCGTGTTCATCTGGGTTTACACCTATTTCGGGCTCGAGAGGACCAAGCCGGTACCGGAAAGGGTGACAATGCCATGAAGAAATACCTGATGATCCTGATGCTTGCGCTGTTGCCGGCCTTGACAGCCGGTGCTGCGCCGGTAAGCGGCAAGATGAGTGCGGACGTGGATCCCCATGACAAGGAGTCACTGCAGCGGGGCGCGCAAGCATTCGCCAACTACTGCATGGCGTGCCATCAGGCCGAGTTGATGCGCTACAGCCGGGTAGCCCAGGACCTCGGGCTGAGCTCGGAGGACGTGGAGGAGTTCCTGATCTTCACGCCGGGGACCCAGGTCGTCGACGTCATGCGCAATGCGATGGACAGCGAGGATTCGCTTGACTGGTTCGGCGCCCCGGCCCCGGATCTGACCATGACCGCACGCCGTCATGGACCGGATTGGGTGTATACCTTCCTTAACGGTTTCTACAAGGACGAGAATCAGCAGTTCGGCGTCAACAACCTGGTTATTTCCGGGGTTTCGATGCCGCATGTGCTGCAGGAGCTCCAGGGTTTGCCGGAAGCCATCCGTGAGGATGTTGACGGGCAGCAGCGGATCGTCGGACTGGAACTTAACGAAGCGGGTATGATGAGTCCGGCGGAATACCGCCGTTTCACCCGGGATATCACCAATTTCATGGATTACATTGCCGAACCGGTCAAGGCCGAGCGCCAGCGTCTCGGGGTCTACGTGATCGGTTTCCTGCTTATCCTGCTGGTATTGACCTATCTGCTGAAGAAGGAATTCTGGAGAGACGTCCACTGAGCGGTAGACGGCCAGAATGACGGCAGCCGTGCACCCCAGGTGCCTGGCTGCCGTCCGTCTTTTCCGTGCAGCGATGCGTTGCACGATCGCACAAGCGGTGTGCCGGCGCGGGATATTTGCCGGCCGGCGTCCGTGACGCCCTCAGCGTCGACTCACTCTCCGACCCGATTAGGGAGCGCCTGATGGCTGCTGTGAACAAACGTTCCATCATGACCCTGTTTTCCGGTGCCAGCTGTCCGTACAGCCACCGGGTTCGTTTCGTGCTTGCCGAAAAGGGCATCACCGTCGAGATCCATTCCGTTGACATGGATGCCATGCCGGAGGATCTGATCGACCTGAATCCCTATGGTGGCGTGCCCACCCTGGTGGATCGGGATCTTTCTCTCTACGACACCCGTACCATCGTCGAATATCTGGATGAGCGATTTCCTCACCCACCCTTGATGCCCATCGATCCCGTGTCCCGGGCCAAGGCGCGACTGGCGCTGCATCGAATCGAGAACGACTGGTACTCGGTGTTGCATGCGCTGGATAACACTTCTGGCGCCGGTCTGACCAAGCATCGCAAGGTGCTGCGCGAGAGTCTGATCGCCAGTGACGAGTTGTTTGCGCAGGCGGAGTTTTTCCTCAATGAGGAGCTGTCGGTGATGGACTGCGCGCTTGCGCCCCTGCTGTGGCGGCTGCCGCGTTACAGCATCGACCTTGGGGACAAGGCCCCGGCCTTGACTGCATACGCCGAGCGCCTGTTTGCCCGTCCGTCGTTCCAGGAAAGCCTGAGCGACGTCGAGCGGACCATGCGCGTCTAGCCATGTCGGTCAGCCAGAGCATGACATCGAGCCGGCCCTACCTGATCCGCGCCTTGTACGACTGGATTGTGGACAACGATCTGACGCCGTATCTGTTGGTGGACGCCGAACATGCGGGACTGCAGGCGCCACTGGAGTATGTCGATAACGGCCGTCTGGTGCTCAACATTTCACCGCGCGCCGTGCGCGATCTGGACCTGGGCATGGAAGCGGTTTTCTTCAATGGTCGGTTCGGCGGAGAGCCGAGGGATGTCTGGGTGCCGACTCCGGCGATATCGGCGATCTATGCTCGCGAGAACGGCCAGGGCATGCTGTTCAGCGACTCTGATGATGCACCGCCGCCCTCAGGCGGTGGCACATCGCCGGAGGGCGGCGGCAACAGCGAAAGTGACAGCCGTCCGCACCTGCGGGTGGTGAAGTAGTCGGCGGGAGTTGTAATCGCCGGAACAAGTGCGCGTTTTCTTAATCCCGGTAGTCAAACAGCCGCACCACCTCGCGGACACCGGAGATGCGGCGAACTGCTTCAGTGATTGCTTCACCTTCCGCTCGCGTGACGGAGCCAAGCAGGTACAGCCGCCGCCGTTCCGCCCGCGCCAGGACGCGCCGGTGGTCGAATCCCTCCGGTTCTGTCAGCAAGCGAATTCGCGTTCGAGCGCTGCTTTGCATCACATTATCGCGACTGCGAGCCATGACGGAGCTGAGGTCCGCTACCACCAGCTCGTTGTGAACCCGCCGCGTCGCATCCTGCGCTTCGGCAAACCGTGCCAGCGCCCGGGCCGGATCCCTGGAGCGAACCTCGCCGGTCAGCAGAACCACCCCGTTGAACACCGTTACGTTGATGTGTGAGCGGTCCTGCAACTCCGGATCGTTCAGGATATGACCGATTATGCGTCCCCGCAGTCGTTGGTCATCAATGCTGTCGGTGAAACTGCGGCTGCCGTCGGCAGTTTCCCGATCGTCGCGGACCTCATCCACCCGTCCCGGCGCGCAGCCGGCAATAAGGCCCAGGCAGAGCAGCACCAGCAGGGTGTGTATCGGCAGCAGCCTGCGCATGCCTTATTCCCCGCCGAACAGCGTGTTGTCGATCATGTCGCACAGGCAATGGATCACCAGCAGATGGACCTCCTGGATGCGCGCGGTCACGGCAGATGGAACCCGGATTTCCACATCCTGCTCCCGATACAGCGCCGCCATCGCGCCTCCCTGGCGCCCTGTCAGTGCGATCACCTGCATGCCGCGGTCGTGGGCGGCCTTGACCGCGGCTACCACGTTGCCCGAATTCCCGCTGGTGCTGATTGCAAGCAGGACATCGCCTTCCTGGCCCAGCGCTCGCACCTGCTTCGAAAACACCTCGGCATAGCTGTAGTCATTGGCGATCGAGGTCAGCGTTGAACTGTCCGTGGTCAGGGCGATGGCCGGCAGGCCCGGCCGCTCCATCTCGAAACGGTTCAGCAGTTCCGACGAGAAGTGCTGGGCGTCCCCGGCCGAACCGCCGTTGCCACAGCTGAGTATCTTGTTTTCCCGACTCAGCGCCTGCACCAGCAGGCCGCCGGCCTGAACGATGGACGGAGCCAGCTGGTCCATTGCCAATTGCTTGGTGTGAATGCTGTCGTGAAAATGGCGTATCACACGATCATGGGAATCCATGGGGCCGCCTGTTCCTCTCTGGCTGTGTTTGATGCGTCGCAACTGTAAGAGACCATGCGGTTGTTTGCACGCGGGAGCCCAGGGCGCTCAAAGGCCGAAGGCGTCCTTGATCCATTCCGGCTGTGCCGTCCGTCCCATGCTGATCACGTCAAAGCGGCACGGTTGATCCGGGTTGCCGCGACGCTGCAGCCAAAGCTGTGCCGCCCGAATCAGGCGCGTCTGCTTGCGGCTGTCCACCGATGTCGCGCCATCGACCCAGGCCCCTGCCCCGCGATAGCGGACCTCGACGAAAACAATCGTCTCCCCCTCACGCATGACCAGATCCAGCTCGCCGCATCGGGCCTGCCAGTTCTCGTCGAGCAGACGCAGGCCCGCTCGTTCGAGATAGCGCCGGGCCGTTGCCTCGGCGTATTGACCTTGCTGACGCCGCCTGCTCCGATCATTCATTCCGCGGAACCGTTGTCACTCCCCAGACGGCGAACGCCGCTGCCCGTGAATCGCGCCGGCACCAGATCGCGAACGATTTCGCCGTCGCCGCTGACCCGGAGCATTCCCGTCGCCCCCTGCAGTTCCTGCATTGCCCCATCGGCGGCCTGGCGCAGGCGCGGAATGAGACGGTAGGTGTCGAGACCCATGCCGACCAGGCGGGCCTGGTCGCGCAGCTGGCTGTCCCAATGCCGGGCCAGTTCGGACCGTCTCGGGCTCGGGCCGGTATCGCTGATCATCCAGGCCGCATCCATGAACACCACTCCCTCGATGTCCTCGTCTCGGTCGTCACGATTGCCGGTGTAAACGTGCGAGGTGGCGAGCACGGGCAGGTTGTCGCCGTGATGAAAGCGTATCTGCGGCAGTATCAAGCGTGCGTTGGCGGGGAAAGCGCCCAGGAAAAGCAGGTCAGCGTCCTTGCGCATGGCGGCATCCTCGCTGCCGCGGCTGCCGGTGACGCCAAGCAGCCGCCGCAGGGTGTTGGCGTGATCGCGCTCGTTGCTGATGTAGGTTTCGCGTGCCACGACACGACCGCCGCCCTGTTCAAAGGCCTCGGTGAAAGCCGCGTTCACCCGTCGGCCCCAATCGTCCATCGGCACGAACACCAGTGCTTCGCGAAAGCCGCGTTCGGCGGCAAAGCGGCCGGCCGCCGCCGCATCATGTTCCGGCATCAGACCGAAGCGAAACAGATTGCGGGGTATCTCGGTACCCCGCGGTACGCCGTTCAACGCCAGTAGCGGAACCGGCAGATCACCGCCGATCACCACGGCCTCCACGTCATCGCGGGTCAGCGGCCCAACCACCAGCTCGGCACCGTCTGACACGGCTTGTTCGTAAGCATCGCGGGGCTTGGCTCCGTTCTCGCCCACGTCGACGAAGCGCAACTGGGGCCGTTCGGTGCCATTCCCGGAATCGCTGAAATGGGCGGCGAGCATGCCGTCACGTACGGCACGGCCGGCGTCAGCCAGGTTTCCACTCAGTGGCAGCAATACGGCAACCCTGCCTGCTGCCACCTGAGTGCGGTCGATGTCATCCCTGACCTGGGCGAGGACCCGTTCGGTGGCCGGATGGCCCTCGTAGCGTTCCGCCCACTGGGCGAGCTGCTCCTGCAGCCGTGCGCGGTCAAACCGGTGACTGCGGGCAAAAAAGGCCAGTTCGATCCAGCCGCCAAACACGTCTGGTGCCGGCGGCATGATGTCCTGCAGTTCATTCATCGGCACCTGCATCAGGGCCTGCCAGAGTGCCTCGTGATTGCGTTCGCGATCAGCCTCAATTCGTAGTTCCTGATCCAGCTCGCTACGCGCCTCCGCGCTGTCCAGATACCGGCCAAGGCCCGCCAGCGCGTCGGCCCGGACCAGCATCAGCTGGCGTCGTGCACCGGGCTCTCCGGGTAATTGCGGCCCCACCAGTTCCAGCGCCGATTCCGGGTCATCGGCCATTAGCGCCATCCGCCCCCGCAGTGCTGCGGTGAGGTCATCGACCAGATCGTCCGGCTCCTCCAGCCGCGCCGCCTGCAAACGTGATTCGGCCTCTTCCCGCTGGTCCTGCAACAACAGCACTTCCGCGGCCCGCAGATTGAGCAGGGCACGGGCACGTTCCCCTTCCGTGGTTTCCAGCGCTTCGTCGTAAAGCGCCAGAGCCTGGTCCAGGTCGCCGCGTGCGCGAGCATCAGCGGCCAGTTCCGCCGTGTCCGGTTCCGGATCGAGCGGTGGCGTAGTCTCACAGGCGGCCAGTGCCAGCGAGAGCAGTCCGAGGGCCAGCAGACGGAAAACAAGGGTCACGGTTTTGGCTTGCATGGCAGGCAGGAATCCCTGATGTTGAGCGGCGGTGTGCGTGGACATGCACTCTGGTTTCTGAAGTGTATCAACCCGCCAACGGGGATCAATTCACCCTCTGTCGGCACTGGGAGAGGCGCGTGGCCGAGTCTGGAACGCTGTATGTCGTGGCAACGCCGATCGGTAACCTGGGTGATATCGGTGCCCGGGCGCTCGAGTTGCTGCAGCAGGTGACCCTGGTCGCCGCAGAGGATACCCGGCATAGCAAACGCCTGCTGGATCATTACGGGATCAGCGCCACCCTGCTGAGTCTGCACGAGCATAACGAGCAGGCACGGGTGGACAGCCTGCTGACCCGCCTTCAGGACGGCGCCTCGATTGCGCTGATCAGCGATGCCGGTACACCGCTGATCAGCGATCCGGGGTATCGCCTGGTCAGCGCCGTCCACGCGGCCGGGCTGCCGGTGCGTGCGGTGCCGGGGCCGAGCAGCCTTATTGCCGCCCTGTCCGTGGCCGGCCAGCCCAGTGATCGTTTCTGCTTTGAAGGTTTCCCGCCGTCACGGCGGTCCGCCCGCCGCCGTTGGCTAGAGACTCTGGTGGGCGAGCCGCGGACGCTGATCCTGCTGGAATCCAGTCATCGGATCCTTGATTGTGTGGCGGACCTGGTGGATGTGTTCGGTGCGGAACGGAGCGCGACCGTCACGCGCGAGTTGAGCAAGACCTTCGAGACGGTGCGTCGCGACACGCTGGGCGCGCTGCTGGGTTGGCTGGAGGCGGACCCGATGCAGCGCAAAGGGGAATTTGTTCTGGTGCTTGCCGGCGCGCCGGAGCCGGCAGAGGGCAGCCATCTGACCGTGCGCAAGGACGAGCTGCTCGAGGCGCTGCTGGCGGAGTTGCCGGCGAGTCGCGCGGCTGCTGTGGCGGCCCGTTTGACCGGTCAACCCCGACGGCAATTGTTCGCCCGCGCGCTGGAACTCACGGACCCGGACTGACATTGTGCCGCTGCGCACCACCAGCTCTGGTATGATCCGCCGCGGAGTCGGCCGGACAGTCGCTGCCAGCATGTCTGGTGGAGGAAAGTCCGGGCTCCGCAGGGCAGGGTGCCAGGTAACGCCTGGGGGGCGCGAGCCTACGGAAAGTGCCACAGAAAACATACCGCCTAAGCGCTTCGGCGCCGGTAAGGGTGAAAAGGTGCGGTAAGAGCGCACCGCGCGGGTGGCAACATGCCGCGGCACGGTAAACCCCACCCGGAGCAAGACCAAATAGGGGAGCAATGGTGTGGCCCGCACTGCTCCCGGGTAGGTCGCTAGAGGTGCGTGGTGACACGCATCCCAGATGAATGACTGTCCACGACAGAACCCGGCTTACAGGCCGACTCCACTTTCAATCAATGGATCCGCGCAGGCGCCGCCCCGGTGCCGGTAAGGGAGCGCCATCGGCAGCCTGGCAGGGGCAGTGGAAGTTTTCGGCTGGCCCTGTTGGACCGAAGGTACGTCAGGCCAGACGAAAGCTTGCACTGGCCCAGACGCTAACGGATAAGCACCGGGCCCCGTGCCGCGTGAGGACAAGCTTTTTTCCGTCCTCGCGTCGCTTGAGGAAACACTGAGCAATTCCCACGTTCGCGCTCGAGTCCGATTTCGGCAGCCTGGCAAGGCGCGATGCCGGTTCGGTAGCCGTCGCTACCGGGCCGGTTGCGCAACACCGCCAGGGGCCGAAATCGGCCGAGCCCTTCGGGTTGGGCTGCCATTTTCCCCGACTGCGGCGTTGCGCTGCTTGGCCGCAGAGCGACTGCGGCACGGCGCAGCGCGCCTTGCCTCGGAAAAAATGCCAGCCCAACGCGAGCGCGGGAATTGCTCAGTGTTTCCTCCGTCCAACAGGGCCGGAGAAAAATCTTCTCCTCCCCCGGCACTCAGTGCCAACCGGCATGGCGGTGGCTGTCTCGGGCACGTCAAACGCCCGTATCCCCGCCCGGGCGGAGCAACATGCCCCGCAGCTCGGTAGGGACAGTGGAAGTTTTCGGCTGGCGTCGTTGGACCAACGGGACGTCGCGCCAGACGAAAGCTTGCACTGGCCCCTACGCTTCCGGAGCAGCAACTGGCCCCTACGCTCCCAGCAAAACCTCTGCGCACACGATCGTAATCCTGTGGTCCGCCTGTTGTTCTCTTCGTGTTTTCCTTTCGATTCCAGCCATTCCGAGGAATATCCGCCAAAAGACTGATTTCCTGTCATAAAAGAAAGCCCCGTCGACGTCGTCAGACAGCGACTCCCCGATGTTTCGTAAGTGCCTGTTGTGACAGGAAGAATTCCCCTCGAATTCCTTGACACTTCGGTTGCACGGTACCTATAGTGTCCGGAAGTGGGGAAAAGTGGCGCAAAAGGGCGCAATCGGGGAATCAGGGGCGACATGTTCCGCGGAGTGGCACACATCAATCTGGACGCCAAGGGGCGCATGAGCTTTCCCAGCCGCTATCGGGAAAAGCTCATGACCCTGTGTGGCGGTGAGGTTGTGGTCACCGTCGATCCTGATCGTTGTCTATTGATCTATCCCCTGCCCGAGTGGGAACTGATCGAGCGCAAGCTTATTGCGCTGCCCAGTCTCAAGCCGCAGACCCGTCGCCTGCAGCGGCTGCTCATGGGGCATGCAGCCGAGGTGCAGCTTGATGGTAGCGGCAGGATTCTGCTGCCGCCGCCGCTACGCGAATTCGCGACTCTCCAGAAAAAAACCGTCCTGATCGGTCAGGGCAACAAGTTTGAACTGTGGGACGAGACGGTCTGGAGCGAGCGTTGCGATCAATGGCTTGAGGAAGCGGCTCAGGACTTCGAGCTCTCGGAGGAGCTGGAGTCCCTGTCGCTGTGACGGTGGGCCAGGCGAGCGGACATGAGTCCGTCTTTCTGAACGAGGCAGTCGAGGGGCTGAACGTGCGGCCAGATGGCTTCTACATCGACGGCACTTACGGGCGTGGTGGTCACGCCGCCGCCATCCTTGGGCGCCTCGATGAAAGTGGCCGACTCTGGTTGGTCGATCAGGACCCCGAAGCTGTCGCCCATGCGCAGGCGCATTTCGGCGACGATCCGCGCTGTCGGGTTGTGGCGGCTTCGTTCCGGTCGCTCGGTGCGGTGCTTGCAGAGGCCGGTTGTGAAGGCTGTGTGGACGGCCTCTTGCTGGATCTTGGCGTGTCCTCGCCGCAGCTGGACGAAGCGGATCGCGGTTTCAGTTTCATGCGGGACGGTCCGCTGGACATGCGGATGGATACGACCCACGGGCTGACTGCGCATCTCTGGCTGCAGCAGGTGGATGAGCAGGAGCTTGTCCGGGTACTCCGCGTCTACGGCGAAGAGCGGTTTGCGCGGCGGGTTGCCGGGGCAATCCGCAAGGCCCGTGACGAGGACCGTCTGCCCGAGACGACATTGGGGCTGGCGGAGCTGGTGGCGGCGGCGATCCCGCGCCGGGAGCGGCACAAGCACCCGGCCACGCGGACGTTCCAGGCCATTCGCATTGCGGTCAATGGCGAGCTGGACGCGCTCGAGACGATTCTTCACGAGGCGCCATCCTGGTTGCGGGCCGGAGGGCGTCTGGCGGTGATCAGTTTTCATTCTCTGGAAGACCGAATGGTCAAACGTGCCATGCGCGGCCCGCGCCCGGTCACGGATCTTCCGCCAGGAATCCCGGTGGTGCAGGCGTCCACCGAGCCGGCACTACGCCCGTTGGGCAAGCCGATGTTCGGCGACAGGCACGACCGCAACAACCCGCGGGCGCGCAGCGCCGTGTTGCGGGTCGCCGAGCGTGCGGCATGACGCGGGTTGCGGAGATTGTTGTCCTGCTGGCGTTGGTGACCGCGGTGACGCTCACCGCCCTGAGCGTTGTCTACAGCAAACACGCCAGCCGTGATCTTTTCTCGGCGGTGGAAGAGCAGAACCGCTTGCGCGACGACCTGAACGCGGAATGGGGGCAGTTGCAGCTCGAGCAGGGTGCCTGGGCCACTCATAGCCGGATCGAGCGCCTGGCGCGTGAGCGGCTGGATATGCGGCTGCCTGCATCCGGCGATGTGGTGATTCTGGAGCGACAGCGTGCCGATTAGCGCGAGCAGTTACGGGAATGGGACCGGAGGGTCGGAAGGATAATGGCTGAATCCCGGGCGAATGGGCAGGAACTGGTGACCTGGCGGTATGTGCTGCTGCTGTTGGCGCTTGCGCTGCTGTGCCTGGTGTTGGTGGCCCGTGCCGTCGATCTTCAGATTCTGCACAAGGATTTCCTGCAGTTGCAGGGTGATGCCCGCCATTTGCGGACCATGGCAATTCCGACTCACCGGGGCATGATCAAGGACCGTACCGGCCAGCCGCTGGCGATCAGTTCACCGGTTGAATCGTTGTGGGCACATCCCGCCAATCTATTGGATTCCGGCGTCGATCTTGGCGAGCTGGCCGACTTGCTTGGTGTGGACAGCGCGTCTCTGACCCAGCGGCTTGAATCCCGCCGGGACCGGGAATTCTTTTATCTGCGGAGGCAGGCAGCGCCGGCAGTCGCCGAGCAGGTCATGGCATTGGGTCTGCCGGGAGTCGCCGTGCAACGCGAGTACCGGCGGTTTTATCCCTCCGGCGAGATCGTCGGGCACCTGCTCGGTTTCACCGACATCGATGATCGTGGCCTGGAAGGTATGGAATATGCCTACGAAAGCTGGCTGCGCGGCACGCCAGGAAGCAAGCGCGTGCTGCGCGATCGCCTGGGTCGCACGATCGCCGATGTCGAACAGCTGCGTGAGCCGCGCCCGGGGCGCGACCTGCAGCTCAGTATCGATCGTCGGCTGCAGTTCCTCGCCTATCGGGAACTGAAGAGTGCAGTGCAGAACAACAGCGCCCGTGGTGGGTCGCTGGTGTTGCTGGATACGCGCACAGGTGAAGTGCTGGCGATGGTCAATCAGCCCACCTTCAATCCGAACAACCGTCGCCAGCTAACCGGTAGTGCGCATCGGAACCGGGCCGTGGTCGATGCCTGGGAGCCTGGTTCCACGATCAAGCCGTTCACGGTGGCAGCTGCGCTGGAAGCGGGCGTGGCCGATGCCGACACGATACTCAATACGCATCCGGGGACGATGCGGGTTGGCCGTCACACGATCACTGATGTGCGTGATTTCGGCAAAATCGATCTGACCACGTTGATCAGCAAGTCGAGCAACATCGGTGCCGCGAAGCTGGCTCTGGATCTGCCCGACGAAACCCTCTGGAACCTGCTTGCCGGGCTCGGTTTCGGTCGCACCACGGGTAGCGGCTACCCGGGCGAGTCGGCCGGCGTGCTGGCAGCTCAGGCGCCCCGTTCCAGTGTCGAGCGGGCCACCCTGAGTTTCGGGTACGGACTGTCGGCAACGCCACTGCAGCTTGCCCAGGCCTATGCCGCAATTGCCAGCGGTGGCGAACTCAAGCCGGTGTCCTTCGTGGCCGTCGACGAAGCGGTCAGAGGTACTCGGGTGATGCGTCGCGAAACCGCCGACGCAGTGATGGCGATGATGGAGGCGGCGGTGGAAACCGGCGGCACGGCTACCCGCGCAGCCGTGGATGGCTACCGAATGGCGGGTAAGACCGGCACCGTCCGCAAGTCGACGGTGGGTGGCTATTCCAGTGATCACTATGTGGCCTGGTTTGCTGGTGTGGGTCCGGTCAGTGATCCGCGACTGGCCATGGTGATCATGCTCGACGAGCCGGGCGGCCAGGCCTATTACGGCGGTCAGATCGCAGCACCCGTGTTTGGTCAGGTCATGGCCGGAGCCATGCGGCTGATGAACATCACTCCGGACGCACATACCGGCGATACATCTCCCGCACTCACTGCGATGCGCAGGGAGGAGCCATGACACCGGCCGAGTGCTTCAACCAGCAACTGCGTCTCGCCGACCTGGTGTCTGACACCGTGGCCGCCGGTGCGGGCAATCCGGCGATCTCCGGTGTCAGTGTGGACAGCCGCCGCGTTCGCCCCGGCTGTCTGTTCGCCGCCTGCGCGGGGACCACCAGTCACGGGCTGGCCTACGCCCGCCAAGCTGTCGACCAGGGCGCGGCCGCCATTGTCTGGGAGCCCGCTGGTGGTGTTGTGCCGGAGCAAGGTTTGTCGGTGCCGACCATTGCGATGGCCGGATTGGGCCGGCGACTGGGCGAGCTGGCGGCGAAGGTCTATGGCGACCCTTCAGCAGCCCTTCGCGTGCTGGCTGTGACCGGCACGGATGGCAAGACCTCGGTCAGCCAGTTCCTCGCTCAGGCGCTGGCCGCACGGGGTGAGGAGTGTGGCCTGATCGGCACGCTGGGGTACGGCCTGCACCCGACGCTGGAGCCGGCCAGCCATACCACGCCTGACGCAGCCCGCGTCCAGGAGTTGCTGGCAGGGTTTCGCGATGCCGGAGCTCCCAACGCGGTAATGGAAGCCTCGTCCCACGCGCTGGATCAAGGCCGCCTGAACGGCACCCGGGTGGCGGTGGCCGTGCTGACCAATCTCGGTCGCGATCATCTGGACTATCACGGCACCGAACAGGCTTATGCCGAGGCCAAGCGACTGCTGTTCAGGCAGCCGGGGCTGGAATACGCGGTGGTCAACCTGGATGACAGCTTTGGCTGCTCGGTGCGTCGCTCGCTGGAGCCCGGCATTGGCCGCATCGGCTATTCCATGCAGGCTGACAGTGATGCCGATGTGGTGATCACTTCGCTGCGTCCGCATGCCACGGGGTTCGTGCTGGAGGCGATCACGCCGGTCGGGCTGGTGGCGGCGGATCTGCCGCTGCTAGGCCGTTTCAATGCGCACAATGTGCTGGCCGTGATCGGCGCACTCGTGGCCCAGGGCTGGTCCTCGGATGAAATCCAGCAGGCGCTGAGTGGCCTGCATGCAGTGCCGGGCCGGATGCAGCGTTTCACCGTCCCCGGCAGACCTCTGGTGGTGGTGGATTACGCCCACACACCGGGCGCGCTGGAAGCGGCCCTGTGCGGTCTGCGCCAGCACATCGATGGGCGGCTGATCTGCGTTTTCGGCTGTGGTGGAGATCGGGATCGCGGCAAGCGGCCGTTGATGGCTGCCGCAGCTGAGCGGGTTGCCGACGGAATCGTTCTGACTGACGACAATCCGCGCAGTGAGTCGCCGGTCCGCATTGTCGAGGATATCCAGCAGGGCTTTCGTCGCGACGGGGCGCGCGTGGTGCATGACCGCAAGGCGGCGATTGCCGAGGCCATCGAGATGGCCGGCTCGGGGGGTGTCGTGCTGGTGGCCGGAAAAGGCCATGAGCAAGTACAGATCGGTGCAGATGGCGCGCGTCCGTTCAGCGATGCGGATGCGGTCCTGCGGCTGCTGGGAGGGGCGGGCTGATGATGCGTCTCCGGCTGCAGGACATTGCCACCGCAATTGATGGTGCCAGGGTTGGGGGTGACGCCACGTTCACCGGCCTGAGCACGGATTCTCGCCAGATCGGTGAGGATGCCCTGTTCGTCGCCCTGCGCGGTCCCAACTTCGATGGCCACGACTACCTCGCTCAGGCCCACGCCGGCGGCGCTGCCGCACTGCTCTGTGAACACGGCCGATTGCCGCCGGACGTGCCCGGCATCGAGGTCGCAGACACTCGACGGGCCCTGGGGGAACTCGCTCGCTACTGGCGTCGGCAGTTGCCGGTGCGCCTGGTGGCGATTACCGGCAGCAACGGCAAGACCACAAGCAAGCAGATGCTTGCCGCGATCCTGTCCCGGGTCGGCCCGACCCTGGCCACGCGTGGCAATCTGAATAACGAGATCGGCGTGCCGCTGACGCTCGCCGGGCTCACGGCGGAACATGCCTTCGGTGTGATCGAGATGGGTGCCAGTGCCGCCGGCGAGATCGCCTGGCTGGTATCGCTTGCCGAGCCCGATGTTGGTGTGGTGCTGAACGCGGGGCCGGCGCACCTGGAGGGCTTCGGCTCACTGCAGGGTGTGGCCGAAGCCAAGGGCGAAATGTTCGCCGGTCTGCCGGCCCATGCCACGGCCGTTATCAATGCCGATGATACTTTCGCACCGCTCTGGCACGAGCTGGCTGCGCCACGCCACATCGTCACCGTGTCCCTCGACGGTGATGCGGATCTGCGCGGTGAATCACTGGCGGACGGACGCCTGCGGCTGCATTGGCAGGGTGAGCAGATCGACCTCGGTCTGCCTGTGCCGGGCGCGCATAACCATCGCAATGCACTGGCCGCGGCAGCCGCCGCGCTGGTGCTAGAGGTGCCGCTGACTGCGGTTGCCGCCGGGCTCGAGGCCTTCGAACCGGAGGCAGGGCGCCTGCAGCTTCTTGCCGGGCCGCATGGCAGTCGGCTGATTGATGACAGCTACAACGCAAACCCGTCCTCGCTGCGCGCCGGGATCGACGTGCTCATGCAACAGGGTCTGGAGCCCTGGCTGGTGTTGGGCGACATGGCAGAGCTGGGTCCGGAGTCATCCGCCCTGCATGCCGCCGCGGGGCACACCGCCAGGGAAGCCGGGGTGACGCGGCTGTATGCCGTCGGACCCCTGAGCCTTGCGGCCGTCGACGCCTTTGGCGCCGGCGGCCGCCATTTTTTGGACAAGACAGCCCTGCAGCAGGCGTTGCAGGAGGATCTGCACGGTGAGGCTGCAGTGCTGATCAAGGGATCTCGGAGCGCCGGAATGGATCACCTCGTGCGCGCGCTTGGCGCACCACATCGCGGCGAGGAGGCAAGCTGATGCTGGTCCACCTGGCGGAATGGCTTGAGGCCTATCACAGCGGCTTTCGCGTGTTCCAGTATCTGACGCTGCGCGCCATCCTGGGTGTGCTCACCGCCCTGGTATTCTCGTTTATTGCCGGCCCCTTCCTGATTCGCCGCTTGAGCCAGCATCAGATCGGTCAACAGGTGCGCGACGATGGTCCCAGCAGCCATCTGGTCAAGGCCGGCACGCCGACCATGGGCGGTGCACTGATCCTGGTCGCCATCGCTGGCGCCACGCTGCTCTGGTCCGATCTGACCAACCGTTATGTCTGGATCGTGCTGCTGACCACGCTGGCCTTTGGCGTGATCGGCGGCATTGATGATTATCTGAAGCTGCGCTTCGGCAATTCCAGGGGCTTGCGCGCACGCAGCAAGTACTTCTGGCAGTCCGTGGTCGCGCTGCTGGCGGCGGTGATCCTGTTCATGACCGCCCAGGAAGCCGTGGAAACCACGCTGATCGTGCCGTTCCTCAAGGATGTCAGCTGGCAACTCGGCCTGCTGTTCATTCCGCTGGCCTACTTTGTCATCGTCGGCTCCAGCAATGCGGTGAACCTGACTGACGGACTGGACGGCCTGGCAATCAACCCGACGGTGTTGGTCGGCGGTGCGCTGGGGGTCTTCGCCTATGCCTCCGGTAATTTCTATTTTGCCACCTACCTGGGCATTCCCTTTGTCCCCGGGGTCGGCGAGGTGGTGGTGTTCTGCGGCGCCCTGGTTGGCGCCGGGCTCGGTTTTCTCTGGTTCAACGCCTATCCGGCTCAGGTGTTCATGGGCGATGTCGGCGCCCTGGCGCTGGGTGCAGCGCTGGGGGTCCTGGCGGTGGTCACGCGGCAGGAACTGGTGCTGTTCATCATGGCGGGCGTGTTCGTCATGGAGACGGTTTCAGTGATCCTGCAGGTGGCCTCGTTCAAGTTAACCGGCCGCCGAATTTTCCGTATGGCTCCACTGCATCACCACTTTGAACTCAAGGGTTGGCCGGAACCCAGGGTGATCGTCCGTTTCTGGATCATCACCGTGATTCTGGTCCTCATTGGTCTGGCTTCGTTGAAGATCCGCTGATGATCACGCAGGCAGAGAACACCATTCGCAAGACGGTCGTGGTAGGCCTTGGCGCCACCGGCCTGTCCTGCCTTCGCTTCCTGCGAGACCGGGGCGAGGTGCTGTGGGCCACGGACAGTCGCGCCCGGCCGCCGGGGCAGCAGGAAGCAGCGGCATTGGTGGACCGGCCGCTGTCCCTGGGCCAGCTGGATCCGGCTCTGATCCTGGATGCCGATCGTGTGATTGTCAGCCCTGGTGTTGCCGCCGATCTGCCGGTGCTGGAGCAGGCCCGTGCCGCCGGTCGCGAGGTGTTCGGCGACATCGAGCTGTTCGCGCGTCATGCGAATGCCCCGGTGGTGGCGATCACCGGCTCCAACGGCAAGAGCACCGTTACCAGCATGCTCGCGGCAATGGCGGAGCATGCCGGGCTTGATGCGGCGGTGGGCGGCAATCTGGGGGTTCCGGCACTGGACCTGATCCGTGAACCGGCACCCAGTGCCTATCTGCTGGAGCTCTCCAGCTTTCAGCTGGAGACCACCGACAGCCTGCGCCCGATCGCCGCAGTGGTCCTCAACGTCAGTGCCGACCACATGGACAGGCATCACAGTGTCGAGCAGTACGCCGCGATCAAGTCGCGCATCTACAACGGTGACGGCGTGATGCTGGTTAACGCGGATGATCCAAGGGTCCTGGCCATGGCCAGGAGTGATCGCCGAGTGGTGCGGTTTTCGGTAATGCCGCCGGCGCATGACGCGGATTACGGTCTGCTGGAGCAGGACGGTGAGATCTGGATGGCGTGCGGCTCCGAGCGGCTGATGCCAGCCTCGGAACTGCTGGTCCGGGGTCGTCACAATCTGGCCAACGCCCTGGCCGCATGGGCGCTGGCGGACATCCTTGAGCTGCCGCGACTGGCCTGTCGTCAGGCTTTGGCTGAATTTCCCGGTTTGCCGCATCGCGGGCAATGGCTGGCGCGAAAGGGTGCCGTCGACTGGTTCAATGATTCCAAGGCCACCAATGTCGGTGCAGCGGCGGCGGCCATTGCCGGTATGCCGGGGCCGCTGGTGCTGATTCTGGGCGGCGACGGCAAGGGAGCGGATTTCACGCCACTGGCGGCCTGCATGGATGAGCGGGTCCGCGGCGTGGTGCTGCTGGGCCGCGATGCGCCGCAGATCGCAGAGGCCCTTGCCGGCCGTGTCAGCCTGCATCAGGCGGCGGATCTGCCGGATGCCGTCGCCCAGGCCGCTCGATTGGCCCAGCCCGGTGACAGTGTGCTGTTCAGCCCGGCCTGTGCCAGCTTCGACATGTTCGAGAATTATCAGGCTCGCGGTGATGCGTTTGCCGCCGCGGTCGGGAGGCTGCCGCAATGACCGCGCGCGCACTCCCAGGAATGATCCCGGAACGGCCGGAGGTGGACAGCCTGCTGGCGGGTCTGGACTGGCGGTTGTTAGGCGCAATCCTGGCGATCTCGTTACTCGGGCTGGTGATGGTCGGCTCTGCCTCGATCTCATTGGCCGATCGTAATCTGGGCTCGCCGTTCTACTATCTGCAGCGCCAGGCCTTTTTCTTCCTGGTGGCGTTTCTGCTGGGCGGGATAACGCTCTGCGTGAAACTGGACGTCTGGCGGGCGCTGAGTGGCGTCGGCCTGCTGGTTTCGCTGGTCCTGCTGGTCCTGGTGTTGATGCCTGGCATCGGTCGGGAGGTGAATGGCAGCACGCGCTGGATCCCGATCGGGCCGTTCAATCTGCAGGTGGCTGAGGTGGCGAAGCTCGGGGTCATCGTCTACCTGGCAGCCTGGCTGAGTCGGCATGGCGACCGGGTCCGGCAGACCATGTCCGGCTTCCTGCTGCCGATTGCCGTGTTCTGCGTGATCGGTTTCCTGCTATTGCTGCAACCGGATTTCGGCGCCGCCGCGGTCATCATGGCCATCGGTCTGGGCGTGCTGTTCCTGGCCGGCGTACCGCTGTGGCGCTTCGGTTTGTTGCTCGCTCTGGCGGTGGCCGCCGGCGCTGCCCTGATCGTCACCTCACCCTATCGCTGGGAGCGCCTGACCGCGTTCCTGAACCCCTGGGCGGACCCCTTCAACAGCGGCTTCCAGCTTACCCAGTCACTGATTGCCATCGGCCGCGGGGAGTGGTTCGGGGTCGGCCTCGGTGCCAGCGTCCAGAAGCTGTTCTACCTGCCCGAGGCGCATACCGATTTCGTCTTTGCCGTGCTGGCCGAGGAGTTCGGGCTGTTCGGTGTGCTGGTGGTTGTGGTTCTGCTGGCCTACGTCGGCTGGCGCATCCTGGCCATCGGTGCCGCCTGCCTGCGCCACGGCAAGACCTTCCCGGGTTATGTCTGCATGGGTGTCGGGCTCTGGTTCAGCATGCAGTGTCTGATCAATATCGGCGTCAACATGGGATTGCTGCCGACCAAGGGATTGACCCTGCCGCTGATGAGTTACGGCGGCAGCAGTCTGCTCATGTCGATGGTCGCGCTGGCCCTGGTGCTGCGGGCCGACTACGAGTTGCGCGCCGTTGGCGCGCGGCTGCGGCCGGGGCGAGCCGCCGGAGGTGCCGCATGAGTGAGGCACCCGTGATGATCATGGCGGCCGGTACCGGTGGTCACGTGTTCCCCGGGCTGGCGGTGGCTCGCGAACTGCTGGATCGCGGGGTACCGGTGGTCTGGCTGGGCACCGATACGGGCCTGGAGGCTCGACTCGTGCCGGCTGCCTCGCTGCCGCTGGAAACCCTGCAGGTCAGGGGGCTGAGGCGGAACGGTCTCAAGGGCTGGCTGTTGGCGCCGTTCACGGTGCTGGCCGCGGTTCGAAGTGCTGTCAGCATCCTGCGTCGACACCGGCCGCGTGCGGTGCTCGGTCTCGGCGGCTATGTCACCGGTCCGGGTGGCCTGGCCGCCTGGCTGTTGCGGCGCCCGCTGGTGATCCACGAACAGAATGCCAGGGCCGGTCTCAGCAACCGGCTGCTGGCGCGTATTGCGCGGCGCCGGCTGTCCGGCTTTCCGCTTCGTTTTCCTGGCCCTGGTGAGGCCGAGGCCGTGGGTAACCCGGTGCGTCGTGAATTCGCCGGTTTGCCCGCCCCGGCCACGCGGTATGGCGCGCGCAACGGTCCGCTGCGCGTGCTGGTGGTCGGTGGCAGCCTCGGCGCCCAGGTGTTGAACGAGTTGGTGCCCAGGGCGCTGGCGCAGTTGCCCCCCGAGGCCCGGCCGTTGGTGCGCCACCAAAGTGGCGAGCGCACCGCCGAGCTGGCGCACCGGGCCTACGCCGAGGCGGATGTAAGCGTCCATCTGGAAACCTTCATCGATGACATGGCCGCAGCATATTCCTGGGCTGATCTGGTGATCTGTCGGGCCGGCGCGCTGACCGTGAGTGAACTGTCGGCCGCCGGGGTTGCGGCCTGGCTGGTGCCTCTGCCGCACGCGGTGGACGACCATCAGACCGCGAATGCGCGAGTGCTCGCCGATGCCCACGCGGCGGTGTTGATGCCGCAGTCCGAATTGACGGCCGAGTCCCTGGCGTCGGCGCTGCGGGCCGCCGATCGGGACCAGCTACGGACCATGGCCGAGCGGGCGCGGGCGCAGTCCAGACCGCGGGCAACCGAGCAGGTGGCAGACGTCTGCCTGGAGGTGTCGGCGTGACGGCGCGACGGCAGCAGACATGGGTTCACGCCACACCGGGCGCGAGCATGGGTCGCGTGCGGCACCTGCATCTGATCGGGATCGGTGGCGCTGGTATGAGCGGCATCGCCGAGGTGCTGGCCAATCTCGGTTACACGGTCTCCGGCAGCGACCTGCGGGAGTCGGCCGTGACGAAGCGGTTGCAGGGGCTCGGAATCGAGGTGTTCATCGGTCATGCCGCCGATCACCTGCGCGACGTCGATGCGGTGGTTATCTCCAGCGCAGTGGGCGGCGACAACCCCGAATTGCTCGCCGCCAGGGCTGCCCGCGTCCCTGTGGTGCCACGGGCCGAGATGCTGGCCGAGCTGATGCGCTTCCGTTACGGCGTCGCCGTGGCTGGCACTCACGGCAAGACCACGACGACCAGCCTGATTGCCAGCGTCCTTGCCGAGGGTGGCCTGGACCCCACGTTCGTGATCGGCGGTCGACTGAACAGTGCCGGTGCCAACGCGCGCCTGGGCGAGGGGCGCTTTCTGGTCGCCGAGGCGGATGAGAGTGATGCCTCATTCCTGTACCTGCAGCCCATGATCGCGGCCGTCACCAATATCGATGCCGATCATCTCGAGGCTTACGGCGGCAAGTTCCACAACCTGCGAGGGGCGTTTCTCGAGTTTCTGCATCACCTGCCGTTTTACGGTCTCGCCGTGCTCTGCCTGGATGATCCGGTGGTCCGCGAGCTGATTCCGGACGTCACCCGGCCGGTTCGCACCTACGGTGTAGACGCTGCCGCGGACGTCCGCGCCAGCGGTATTCGGCAGGAGGGCAGCCGCACTGCCTTCGAGGTTCGAATCGACGGTACCCATCCGTTGCCGGTCGAACTCAACATGCCCGGTCGGCATAACGTGCTGAATGCCCTGGCTGCGATCACCATCGCCAGCGAACTGGGTGTCTCGCCGGAGGCCACGGTCCGCGCCCTGAACAACTTCGCGGGAATCGGTCGCCGCTTCCAGAGCTATGGAGAACTGGCCTTTCCGGCTGGGCATGCCCTGGTGGTGGACGATTACGGCCATCACCCCAGTGAGATCGCGGCCACCATGCAGGCGGTCCGCGACGGCTGGCCAGAGCGACGGCTGCTGGTTGCGTTCCAGCCGCACCGGTTCACCCGGACACGCGACCTGTTCGAGGACTTCGCCCGGGTGCTTTCCGACTGCGACGCGCTGGTCATGACCGATGTCTACGCCGCCGGCGAGGAGCCGGTGGCCGGTGCCGACGGACGTGCGCTGGCTGCGGCCATCCGTGCGCGCGGCAAGGTCAATCCGGTTTTCGTCAGCGACATCGATGAGCTGGTGGACAGTCTGCCGGCGATGGTCCGTAACGGCGATATCGTGCTGACCCTGGGCGCCGGCAGCATCGGTACCGTCGGTGGGCGATTGACCGAGCTTGCCGCGGAGGTGGGCTCATGAACGTGGTGGCAATGGAGCATGGCCTGCGCGGCGAGTTGCGCATGGATGAGCCGATGGCCCGCCACACCACCTGGCGCGTCGGCGGTCCGGCCGATCGCTTTTACCGGCCTG
>SL_7KL_010_BRINEDRAFT_10000273_pt1 | contig 23858 bp, 20 predicted proteins | sample SodLak_010_BRINE_FD_10663 | JGI IMG/M metagenome (IMG submission 10663)
TAAATTGAGGTATGGAGAGTAAATTACCCGAAGGAAAACAAATTGTATTATTTGATGGTGTTTGCAATTTTTGCAATGACTCGGTTAGGTTCATTATGAAAAGAGATAAAAATGACCTATTTCGTTTTGCTTCTCTAGAATCTGAATTGGGAAAAAAACTCACCGCTGAACGTGGGATAGATACCAAACAAATAGATTCTATTATTTTAATTGATCCAGGAAAAGCCTATTACCTTAAATCTACGGCCGCCCTAGAAATAACCAAACAGCTAAAAGGAGGTTGGCCAGTATTAGGTGTTTTTTTATACTTACCTGAAGGTTTTAGGAATTGGTTTTATGATTTTGTTGCTAAAAACAGGTATGATTGGTTTGGAAAAATGGAAACTTGCCCTATGCCAACACCAGATGAAAAGGCTAAATTTTTAGATACATAAAAAAATATAACTATCTAAATATAAGTATTTTACACAAAAAAAAGCCTGAGCATAACTCAAGCTTTTTTTATTATTTCTATAGAAAAATTATTTTCTAGCCATAACTTTTTCTGCCTTTTCAATAATTGATTTTGCATTCAAACCATACTTTTCCATTAACTCAGCTGGAGTTCCGCTTTCGCCAAAAGTATCTTGCGTAGCTACAAACTCTTGTGGAGTTGGATGATGTTGAGCTAATGTCCTTGCTACACTTTCCCCGAGACCACCTAAGAAGTTATGTTCTTCGGCAGTTACTACACAACCAGTTTTTTTAGCTGAATTAATAATAGCCTCTTCATCTAAAGGTTTGATAGTATGAATATTAATTACTTCAGCAGAAATTCCTTTTTCATGAAGTGATTTGGCCGCTTCTAAAGCTTCCCAAACCAAATGTCCTGTAGCAATAATTGAAACATCTGCTCCTTCCTGCAAATGAACCGCCTTTCCTATTTCAAAAGTTTGATTTTCAGGTGTAAAATTAGCTACTTTTGGTCTTCCAAAACGCAAATAAACAGGACCGTCATATTCAGCAATTGCTAATGTTGCTGCTTTTGTTTGGTTGAAATCACAAGTATTAATAACCGTCATACCAGGCAACATTTTCATCAAACCTAAATCTTCTAAAATCTGATGAGTTGCACCATCTTCGCCTAGCGTAATTCCCGCATGTGATGCGCAAATTTTTACATTTTTCCCTGAATAAGCTACACTTTGTCTAATTTGGTCATATACACGACCAGTAGAAAAGTTAGCAAAAGTACCTGTAAACGGAATCTTCCCTCCAATGGTCATTCCTGCTGCTAATCCAATCATATTGGCTTCTGCAATTCCCACTTGAAAAAATCGTTCTGGATGATTGGCTTTAAACTCGTCCATTTTCAATGAACCAGTTAAATCGGCACAAAGCGCAACAACATCAGAATTAATTTTACCTAACTCTGTTAGTCCTGCTCCAAAACCACTTCTTGTATCTTTACTTCCTGTATTTTCGTATGTTTTCATCTTTTTACTAAGTTTTTTTTTAAACTGATGTAATACTCGTAATCATTCTAATCGTTTAGAAAAATCATTTCAAAGTATTGCATCACTTTAAATTTCTGGGTTGAATAATTAATAGTCGCCTAAAGTTTCAGGATTTTGTGCTAATGCACTTTCTAACTGCTCATCGTTCGGGGCTTTACCATGCCAAGCATGGGTGTTCATCATAAAATCAACGCCATTCCCCATTTCGGTATGCATCAAAATGACAATAGGCTTATTATTTCCTGTTTTGAATTTCGCTTCTTTAAAAGCAAGCCTCAACGCATCAATATCGTTCCCTTTTTCAACTTCTAAAACTTCCCAATCAAAGGCTTCAAACTTCTTACGTAAACTTCCTAAAGGAAGTACATCATCGGTAGCTCCGTCAATTTGCTTTTTATTGTAATCAACCGTAGCAATTATGTTATCTACGCCATGAGAACCCGCATACATAATAGCTTCCCAATTTTGTCCTTCTTGCAATTCGCCGTCTCCATGAAGAGAATAAACCAAATGCTGATCACCGTTTAACTTTTTTGTTAAGGCGGCACCTAAGGCAACCGACATACCTTGACCTAATGAACCTGAAGCAATTCTGATTCCTGGCAAACCTTCATGAGTTGTAGGGTGACCTTGCAAACGCGTATTAATTTTTCTAAAAGTGCTCAATTCCTCTACTGGAAAATAACCAGACCTAGCCAAAACACTGTAAAATACTGGTGAAATATGACCATTAGACAAAAAGAATAAATCTTCTTCTTTTCCATCCATAGTAAAATCTGTAGAGGCTTTCATAACCTCTTGATAAAGCACGCTAAAAAATTCAGCACAGCCTAAAGAACCTCCTGGGTGACCTGAGTTAACTGCATGTACTTGTCTCAAAATATCACGCCTAACTTGCGTAACAAAATCGTTTAATTGTTGTGTTGAAGACATTTAAATTGTATTTAATTTGTGGCAAAAATAAGCTTTTTTAAAGCAAAAGCCATATAGAATTTAAAGTTATCTTAGGCTTGTTTTTCCTAAAATTTTAATTCCCAAGTAATTCCGCTCACATCGGTTAATCGTATTTTTTCAATAGCATGTATTACATCCTCTGGAAGTGGCCATTGGATATGTGCTTTACTTCCTAAAGGAATAACCAACGCCTGACTTTCTGGTCTAATTTTAGAAATGTAATAGTTGTCGATTTCAAGCAAATTGGTGCTTTTAAATTCTTCATTTTTAATTGTACTTAGCACTTGGTTATTTTGGTCTAATGCTTCCATTTTAATCAAAAACGAACCATATACATCTACCCCTTCTACTCTAAACAATTCAAAGGTCAAGGCATTTGTTTCTTTACTTGGCTGACTGAGTTCTAATTTAGGTTTTACAGATTTATTGTGTAAATCACCCCAAACTCCGCCGTGAAAATATTGATTGGTAAACAAAGACAAACCTAGAACAAAAATTGCTAGACCTATACTAATTTTCTTGATTTTATTAGGGTTTATAGCTAAAATGCCAGAAGAAATCCAATTGAAAAACGAATTTTTAGTTAATCGATTAGCAAAGAAATAATGATCTAAAGAAACCTTGCCTCCACCCGACCAAAAAAGGCTTAATCCGCCAGCTAATCCTAGAATTCCTATTTGCCATTCATCCAAACAAGTAGTTCCAATCCAACCAGCTGAAAGTAAAATTCCTAAGGCTAGATTAATAACAACAAAACTACTTAGCCTTGTAAACAAGCCAAGCATTAAAAATAATCCAAAAACTCCTTCCACAATGGTAAATACAAACATCACCAACCAAAGAATTTCGGGATTGAGTAGTAAATATTCTATAAACCATTGAATCCCTAATGCGTTAGGGAGAAAATGATTGAATTTATGTCCTACGTAACCAGCTATTTCTGGATCTAATTTATCGGCTAAAACCATTCTTCGCCACAAAGCTGAAAAATAAGTCCATCCTATAACTAATCGAAAACTTAAAGTGAATAAAGCAGAAGTATCAAAATCTGATTTTTTTATATAAGGTAATTGCATAATTGTAAATTTTAAAAATTTGATTTATAAATAACTGAAGTTTCGGAGCTAATGAGTTATATATTACAATATCATTATTTTCCTGTCAGGTCGAGTGTTCCGCTTTGAAATAGGTTGATTTGAATATACAGCATAAATGAAGCGGGATGTATCGAAACCTACCGGTATTTATAACCTAAAACTTCGCGATAGATCTGCTGAGCTTGTCGAAGTACATTTTAATTTATCTTCTATCTTGATAAATCAAAACACTCGAAGCGACATTAAAGTATTGATTAATAACAATATAAAATTAAATTTCAGAATTTATAGGATATGAAATTTAATAAATGGAAAACTCTGAAACGTCAATAAATAATAAAAACAACCAAGCTTATAATGCTCGTTGTCAACTGAAAATCAAATCAATTATGCAGGAATTTTAAGTCGTTGGTAACGAATATAAAAAGGAGGTGAATTAATTTCTATTGAACCTTTGTTCAATAAGCGAATGGAATTTTCTTCTAAAAATTGGTGAATTATAAAATTTGAGGTGTTCTGTTGAAAGTCTTCTTCTGCATCTTCATCAATCTGAACATCTACAACTTCTTTAAAAGCAAGAATTTCAGAAGATTCAGAACATGAAGAGAAAGCTAAGCTAGCTTTTGAAACATTCAGTGTCTTTTGAAAAGAAATTCCCCAAAATGCATCAAGTGCCTTTCTTGTATTGCAAGAAGAAAGCAAAATTATTCCAGCCCAAAATGAGGCGAAGAATAGTTTTTTGAATGATTTACTGCACTTCATCATAAGTACTGAAACTTTGAGCAGTAAACTTAAGTCAACCAAAACAAAAAAAGCTTATCTTTAACATAAGAATAGATACCAACCCAAAACTTAAAGTCTCAAATCCATTACTAAAACTGCGAAGAAAAGAACAATGCGTTCATAAAAAATCTACTTGTATTTTTCCAGTACCCCCTAAACAAAGGATTATCTGTAAAATAAATGATTTTTCCCCTACCTCTATTTTGAATTTTAACGGCTGAAGTATTTTTAAGAAGTTCAAGGTTTTCTTTGCTTATATAGCCACTTAGTAAAGGTTTATGAGAATAAACTACAGGATTACTAAAGCCTTTTTCGTCCTTTTCTAAAAACACAGTTGTATTCCTAAAGCTAGCAATCTTGTTCACCTGAAAACCAAAGTTTAGGGGATGACTTAAGTCTAATTCTACTTCAAAAATACTTCCTCCTATGCGTTGAGCTCCGTAAAATGGGCTTCTATCTTCGTAAGTTAGCGCCGATGTATCTAAGTCAGTTGGTTTTCTTTCTACATTTATTAACTCTAAATTTTCAAGCCAATTCACCGCATTTCTGAAAGCTATTAGATGTCCTCCATTCTGTAACCAATCTTTAAGACTGGAGGTTTCGTTGCTATTTAAAAAACTACCATAAGCATTAGGAACAATTAAGTGAGTGTACTTTGATAAATCATGCCTNGACATTGAATTTACATCTAATTTTGTAACTGGCATTTCATACAAGTAATCTAAATTGTACCAAATTTCGCCTGCGTCATTGGCATAAACTCCATCTCCAACCAACATGGCTACTTTTGGCTGATTTAACTTTTTGAAGTTAGGACTTCCTAAATTAATTCCTTGGGTATTTCCAGAGCTTACCGGTTTNATATTTATATGAAAACGNTCATTGAGTTGTTTGACCAATTCATGAATGGCTGTTGCTTCCATTTTTTGATTCTGAATGGGTAAAAGTAAACTACCACGATCAAATTTTTCTCCATCCGCTTCAAAAGCCTTTAATGAAAATTGCATAAATAAGCCAGCATCCATTAATTGATAGGCTACTGCTGGAGTTTGAAAGTCTTCCCAATGAATTAAATAGGCGTAATTGCTTTTTGATGGGGATTTTTTCTTCGGAAGCTTTAAATCTTCAACTAATTCAACCGCCATTGAAAAATTAGTTGTTTCAAACTCTAGCCCGTAAGCGTGTTTAAAACTCCAAGCTGAAACATCGTAAAATAGAGAATCTTTAAATTCAGTTCGATCCTCAAAAAATGCTTCTACTAATTGACTTTGTCCCTGTCTCTTTGGAACAATAAAACTTGATGAAGCAAGAAATTTTTTCCCGTTAATTTCTTGATTTTCTTTAGGTTGATATACTTCAATTCCGTGATGCATCAATTTTTTAGCTAATTCGTAAGTCAGAAAATCGTCTTTTGGTTTTGAAAACACATAAGCTTCGTTGGAAGCTTGAAGTGATTTATTATAAAATTCTTGCTGATAAGTAGCTAGTTCATCTTTAAGATCATAAGCTCCATACAATGAAGAAAGCGAAGTTAACAGCTGATTTTTAATAGTGTAGGGATAGCTTAAAATTCCGAAATCAGTAGATTGATGCAATCCTCTGGAAGAAGCTTGTTCAAATAAAATTCCTACACTTCCATTGATATCTGGATAAGTTGAACCTTTCCCATAGTAAAAATCGTCAAAACTTTCTTTGCTGTAATACAAACTTCCCTCTTGGTCTAAAAATTGAGCGTGATACTCCCCTATTTTTTCAGTAAGCTCTTGATTTTTTTCCATGGTAAGTGGATGAGTTCGATCGGGGATTCCCGGCTGAAAAAAGTAAGTAGAATTAGGATACATTTCATGGTGATCGGTAAGCACATGAGGTTTCCAATCTTGAAAAGTTTTAATTCTAGCTTGCGAACTTGGGTGAACAATAGGTAACCAATCACGGTTCAGGTCAAACCAATAATGGTTGGTTCTTCCGCCAGGCCACACCTCACGATGTTCACGGTCCTGTGGGTCGGTATTGAGGTGTTCACTTTTATGCTGATTTACCCAATTTGAAAATCGTTGTTGTCCATCGGGGTTAAGCGAAGGATCTAAAAGAACCACAGTTTCAGCAAGTACATTAATCAAATCTGGATTTTGTGAAGCGGCTAAATAATAAGCATAGATTAAAGCTGCACCAACAGCACTTTGTTCATTTCCGTGGACCAAATAGCCTTGATAAATCACTAGAAAGTCTTTTAAAAATTCACCTCTTTCAACTTTTTCTCGTTGATCTTTAATTTCATTTAACTTCAACTGATTTTCAGCTGAAGTAGCATAAAGCAATAATAGCGGTCTATTCTCGTAAGTATAACCTCTATTTTCAATACTCAATCGAGGGGAATTTTCAGCAAGGTAATTTAAATAATACACTAATTGATCATGAGATAAGTGTTGTTCTCCTGGAACATAACCTAAAAACTCTTTGGGTGTCTTAATTGTTGGATCGAAATTTTCTGTTTCATCAAAGTAAAAATCAAAAAAATCAACTTTTTCTTGCGCATAAAAATTAGAATTAGCCAACAAGAGAAAAAATATACCGAGTAGAAATGATCGCATAGTCCTATTTTATTTTAGCATAAATATACTAATAAGACTAAATAAAACCTAATGGGTTTAATACCTAATTAAGTTTTATTAGCTATAATTAACTACAAACTAAATTGACTAAAATTTGATAGGGCGATTGGAAGACGACTTTTTATTAGTGTCTTCATTTTCTTCATCGTTCTCTGCATCTTCAGCTTTTAAAGAGGCATTTGTTTTTGATTGTTCTTTATTCAAATCAGCTAATTCCTTTTCTGCTTCTTCAACTATTTCTGGAAATTTTGAAGCATTCTTAATTACATTTTCAAGAATATAATTCGCTTGAAAAGCATCATCTAAGGCACGGAAATTCTTTGCCCAAAGCACAAGCGATTTAAATGCAAATTCGCGATACCTTGAAAAATCTTTCGTTAAGAGTTGGATACTTTCGTTAGAAGCTTCGTAATTTCCTTCTTCATGTTGAAAAAAAGCTTCATAATAAAGAGCCTCTGCAGCTCTACTTCCTGAGGCATTTTCAAAAACCAATTGATAAGCTTTCCTAGCGGTTGAAAAATCTTCTCTAGCTACAGCTGCACGAGCTTTAAAGATGCGTGCATCATTCAAAGCACGTTCTTCCACTCCACTCATTACTAATACTTGGTCGGCATAATCTAGCGTCTTCTTAAAATCTTCAGTAGAGTAATAAGCTTTCATTAAATTAGTTTTGGCAAAAACAATATTTTGCTTAAACTCTGCCTTTTGTTCTAGTTTTTCAAGAACAGGAATAGCTTCTTGGTAATTGTCTTTTTCTAAATAAATCTGAGCTAGTCTATTCATACTTTGTTCAGAAAATTCATTGAATGATGCTTCATAAACGTTTTTGTAATAAGGCAAACTTTCTTCTTTTTTGTCTGAATTATAAAGTAACTGAGCTAAGTAGAAGTTAGATTTTAATGAATGAATTCCTTTAGGAAACTGATCCAAATATTTTTTAAATCCTGAGATAGCACGATCACTATTTCCATTTAAAAATGAATTTTCGGCAGCTTCGAAAGTAGTGTTATCTAAGTCTGCATCGGCCACTTCAACAAAATCTAAATCGTTAACCCAAGCAGCATAAAGTTCTGGTTGATCCATATCTATATAAATCAAACGAACAGTATTTACGGCCTGAGTTGCTTGTTCTGAATCAGGGTGTTCTTTTACTAACAATTTCAATTTAGATAAGGCTTCAGCATACTGATTATTGTTGTAATGTATTAATCCTTGTTTTGATAAAGCCCTAGGTATAAGTCTTGAATTGGGTAAATTTGTGATTATTTTTTGGTAAGCCTGTAAGCCCTTTTGGTCTTGGTTTTCTGCCACATAAGTATTTCCGAGCTCGTAATAAGCATTATCAAGGTACTGCGATTTAGGAAATTGATTAACAAAATTAGTCAGTTCTTCAATTTTTTTATTATTGCGATCAACAAATCCGTAGGCGTAAGCCTTTTGGTAGAATGCGTAATCACTTTTTGGTGAACCGATAGCTAAAGCTTGATTGTAGGATTCCATGGCAGGCCAATATTTACCTTGTCCAAAATAACTATCCCCAAGCCTAACGTAGGCATCGTATTTTTGCGTTTTTTGAGAGGTGTTTTTTGAAAACTTTTCAAAGTGAGCTTGGGCTTCTGCGTAGTTTTTATTTTTGAAATAACTATAGCCAAGATTATAATCAATATGCTTATATTCATTAGTGTTTTTTGAAGCATTCATCCTTTCAAATTCCTTGAACCCAACAATTGCTTCTTTGTAATCACCTTTTAAATAATCTACCTCTGCTTTCCAGTAAGTTGCTTTTGCGGTGTATGAAGCATCTAATCGCTGACTTAAAGATTTTTCAAAATAGGTTTTAGCATCACTTAACAAATCATCCTTAAAAAGTTCTACTCCGTATAAATATGTTACCTTTTGGTAAGCAACTTTGTCTTTGTAGTCTCTACTACCTTCTAATATTTGGATGGCGCTTTCATAATTTTTAGAACTAATGTACGCATCAATCAAGAGTTCTCCAAGCTGATTGGTTTCAGGAGCTTCTGGATAAGCTTCCATAAAACTTATTAATACTTCATGCACGCTGGTGTAGGGATTCCCGACCTGGTAACTTAATTTAGCATAGTTAAGATGAGATTCTCTTTTAATTTTTTCATTAAAATCCATCTCATAAGCATTTTTAAATGCATTAAGTGCTTGGTTGTTTTTCTCCAACTCCAAATACGATTTACCTAAATGATAGTAGGCATTTTGAGCTATTTCATCATCACCTCCTAGAATTTTATTAAATTCTGAAATTGCTTTTTCAAAATCATTTTGCTTAAAATAAGCAAAACCAAGTTGGTAATAATCTATATTATTCCATTTCCCACGTTCTCCTTCATACTGGCTTAAATAAGGAATAGCTTCTTTGTATTGTTCTAGGTTAAAGTAACTCTCCCCTATTATTTTACTCAAGTCACTTCTTTCTCTAGGGTTAGCTTTTTCAACATAAGCAGTAGCTAATCGAATAGCATCTTGAAATTCTCCATTTTTAAATTTCATATCTGCCTGAACATAAGTTGTATTATTGCTTACTTCATCAAGGTTTGTAGCAGCAAAATATTTTTCAGCTGTTGGGTAATCATCGTTTTGATAAGCTATAAAACCTAAATAATAATTGGCTTGATTAGCATATTCATCATTTTTACTCACTCTTTTTAGAAAGTTTTCAGCTTTGTCTTCATTACCTGTTTTAAATAAGGTGTAACCGTACCTAAAGTTATAATCTACCTTTTCTTCTCTATTAAGTAAATAAGTATCTACAGAAGCTAAGTAACGTCTAGCGGTTTTAAAATCAGATTGGTAGAAGTAGTAATTACCAAGAGCAAGAATTCCTGCATTTCTTTTATTGCTGGTTGGATTTTCTCTAATAAACTTTTCCATTTCTAGAGCTGCCTTGGGGTGATTTAAATAAAGCATTGATTGGGCTTCATAAAACCTTGCATTTGATTGAAGCTGTAATTGATTTGTATTTAACTGTACTTGGTTGAAAAGTTTTTGTGCTGCAACATATTGTTCTTTATTATAAAGCTCTAAAGCTCTTTGAAATTGGGCTATTTCACTCAGGTTTGATTCAGATTGTTGAGAAAAACCTAGGCTTCCAATTAAAAACAATACAATTAAAAACTTATCTATTAAAACTTTCATGATGATTCAATTTAATGCTCAAATATATTATTTAACTCACTTAAAAACGATAAGATTTAAAAAAGATTTTATTGCAACTGGGGGTAAAATAGTTTAAACCGAAAAAATCCGCAAAAATTTAAAAATTAAATACGGATTTTTTACTTTAAGATGTTTTAAGCTAACTTAATTAGCTACCTCACTTATAAACTTAAGGCGATATAACCTCAACTCTTCCTCATCGTAGTCACCATCAAATTCTTCTAAAGCATCATTAATACTGTCTGATTCGGCTTCTAAAAAATATTCATGAATTTCTTCCTGTTGTTCTTCATCTAAAACATCATCAATCCAATAGGATATATTTAATTTTGTTCCTGAATAGACAATGGCTTCCATTTCATCAATAAATTCATTCATATTCATTCCTTTTCCATCTGCAATATCTGTTAATGGCAACTTTCTGTCAACATTTTGTATAATATAAAGTTTTAAAGATGAGTTTGCTCCTGTAGATTTTACTACTAAATCTTCAGCACGTATAATTTCATTTTCCTCTACGTATTTGCTGATTAGGTCAACAAACTTTTTTCCAAATTTCTTGGCTTTACTTTCACCAACACCATGAATGTTTACTAACTCATCTATGGTTACTGGGTATTTTAAAGCCATATCTTCTAGAGAAGGGTCTTGAAAAACTACAAATGGAGGTACACTTTTTTGGTTGGCCACCTGTTTTCTTAAGCTTTTTAGCATTTTTAAAAGCTGAGGATCTGTACCGACGGCGTTGGCTGAAGTAGCAGGGGCTTGATTTTCATGAAAACTATGGTCTTCTGTCATCATAAAAGATTTTGGATGTGCTAAAAATTCATGGCCTTTATCTGTAATTTTTAGCACTCCGTAAGATTCAATCTCTTTTCTCAATAAACCGTTAATTATAACTTGCCTGCTTAAGGCCATCCAATATTCTTTTGGATGATCTTTACCTTTGCCAAAAATCTCTTTTTCATGGGCTTTATGTGCCTTAATTAATGCATTTACTTTACCAATAAGCGTATTTACTAATTCTTTACTTTTGTATATCTCGCCTGTTTCTTTAACTGCGTTAATCAGTAAAACAACGTCATCTTTGGCTTCTTTTTGTTTTTTAGGATAACGTGCATTATCATCCATATCCCCACCTTCTCCTGTTTCATTGTCAAACTCTTCTCCAAAGTAATGAAGAATAAACTTGCGTCTAGAGATTGAGCTTTCAGCAAATGCCACCACCTCTTGAAGCAAAGCATGACCAACTTCTTGTTCGGCTAAGGGTTTGCCACTCATAAATTTCTCAAGTTTTTCAATATCTTTATAAGAATAATAAGCTAAACAATGACCTTCACCTCCATCTCTTCCTGCTCTTCCAGTTTCTTGGTAATAACTCTCAATACTTTTAGGTATATCATTGTGAATCACAAAACGTACATCTGGTTTATCGATGCCCATTCCAAAAGCAATAGTAGCAACTACCACATGTGCATCTTCCATTAAAAACATGTCTTGGTGTTTTGCTCTGGTTTTTGAATCTAATCCGGCATGATAAGGTATTGCATTTACTCCATTCACTTGTAGTGTTTGAGATAGTTCTTCAACTCGTTTTCTACTTAGACAGTAAATAATTCCACTTTTACCATCATTTTGTTTCACAAACTTGATAATGTCGGTATCTACATTAGCTGTTTTAGGTCTAATTTCGTAATATAAGTTAGGACGATTAAAAGAAGCTTTAAAAGTGTTAGCATTTTTCATCCCTAGGTTTTTGATAATATCTTCTTGAACCTTGGGCGTGGCAGTAGCTGTGAGACCAATAATTGGAATATTATCTCCAATTCTACCTATTATTTTTCTTAGATTTCTGTATTCAGGTCTAAAATCGTGTCCCCATTCAGATATACAATGCGCTTCATCAATAGCCAAAAAGGAAATTTCTTGTTGTTTCAAAAAATCAACATACTCCTCCTTAGTCAAAGACTCTGGAGCCACGTAAAGCAATTTAGTAATACCACTTTCAATATCACTTTTTACTTGTCTAACTTGCGTCTTATTTAGTGAAGAGTTGAGTACGTGAGCAACGCCATCATGATCTGAGATACTCCTTATTACGTCCACTTGATTTTTCATCAAAGCTATAAGTGGTGAAACAACAATTGCTGTACCGTCTTTAATTAAAGCAGGAAGCTGGTAACACAAGGATTTTCCGCCTCCAGTAGGCATAATAACAAAAGTATCATTATTTTGTATAATACTTTTTATTACTTCTTCTTGTAAGCCTTTGAACTCATCAAAGCCAAAATACTTCTTAAGTTCTTTGTGTAAATTGATTTGTGCCAATTTATTTTTAATGTTTAGAATTAATTACATTTGCAACTCTAAATATACGCATTATTTTAAATTACGCAAATGCGAAATTAATATTTTATGGAAGAAGAGAAAATTTTAGCACTAGCAAAATCAACTATAGCCACTCAGGCCAAGTCCATAGGGGTTCTTGAAAGTTTAGTGGACGCAAATTTTGCGCAAGCTGTAAACGAAATATATCATTCTAAAGGCCGAGTTGTGATTACTGGGATTGGAAAAAGCGCGATTATAGCTACTAAAATCGTTGCTACCATGAATTCTACAGGCACACCTGCTATTTTTATGCATGCCGCAGATGCAATTCATGGAGATTTAGGAACGATTTTAAAAGACGATATTGTTGTTTGTATTTCAAAAAGTGGAAACACTCCCGAAATTAAAGTCCTTGTTCCTTTGATCAAAAACTTTAAAAATAAATTAGTAGCAATTACTGGAAACAAAGATTCTTATTTAGGAAAGCAAGCCGATTACGTATTGAATGCTTTTGTTGAAAAAGAAGCTTGTCCTAATAATCTTGCACCTACCACAAGTACCACCGCTCAATTGGTTATTGGTGATGCGTTAGCCGTGTGTCTTTTAAAAATGAAAGGTTTTTCTAGTCAGGATTTTGCCAAATTTCACCCTGGCGGTGCTTTAGGCAAAACACTTTATTTAAAGGTAAGTGATTTAACTATTAATAACCTGAAACCACAAGTAAATCCTGGAGCCAGTATGCAAGAAGTAATTATTACAATTTCTGAAAACATGCTTGGTGCTACCGCTGTTATAGAAAATGATCAAGTAATAGGAATCATTACCGATGGAGATATTAGACGGATGTTGTCAACCACAACCGACTTTAGTTCGTTAAAGGCAATTGACATCATGAGTAAAAATCCTAAAACCATTGAGAACAATTCCTTAGCTGTTAAAGCCTTGGAGTTGATGGAAACTAATGATATTTCTCAAGTTTTAGCAGTTGACAACAAAAAGTATGCAGGCGTGGTTCACATACATAACCTGATTAAAGAAGGTATTATTTAATGGCTAAAAAAGACAAAAAACATCCCAACGAAATGTCTTTCCTAGATCACCTTGAAGATTTAAGATGGCATTTAATTCGTTCTAGCTTCGCTATTTTAATTGCAGGTTCGGTTGCATTTTTAGCCAAATCCTTCATTTTTGACACTATTATTTTTGGTCCCGTAGATGTTGATTTTTGGACTTATCGTGTGTTGTGCAATATATCACAATGGGCTGGATTTGACGAAAGTTTTTGCCTTTCTGAAATTCCTTTTAGAATTCAAAGTAGAATTATGGCAGGGCAATTTAGTGCCCATATCTGGACCGCTATAACCGCTGGATTTATTATTTCGTTTCCTTATGTAATTTACGAATTCTGGAAGTTTCTATCTCCAGGCTTGTATGATGAAGAAAAGAAAAATGCCAAATGGTTTATTCTTGCAGGTTCATTGTTGTTTTTTACCGGCGTATTATTTGGATACTATGTAATATCTCCGCTTTCCATTCGGTTTTTAGGTTCTTACCAAGTCAGCGAAATTGTCTTCAACGATTTCGACTTAGGAAGTTATATTGGCTTATTAAGAGCTTGTGTCTTGGCTTCAGGATTGATATTTGAATTACCTATTGTCATTTACTTCCTAAGTAAATTAGGCTTAGTTACACCTCAATTTTTAAAAGAAAACAGGAAATATGCTATTGTTTTAATCCTCATTTTCTCAGCAATTATAACCCCTCCAGATGTAGCTAGCCAAATAATTGTAACTATACCCGTACTTGTCTTGTATGAAATTAGTATCTTCATCTCAAAAGTTGTCGTAAAAAATCAAAAGAAAAAAGAAAAAGAAAGAAAAACAAACTAAAATGATTGATCAAGTAGATGAATTTGAAGCCTATAGGGCTAAAATGAACGACAAAATTATTAACGATAATAACCGCGTTCTAAAAAGAATTTTTAATTTAGATACCAATTCCTTTGCTGAAGGTGCCTTAGACAAAAAAACGAAAGAGTTACTAGGACTTGTTGCTTCCTTGGTTTTACGTTGTGATGATTGTGTAAAATATCACTTAGAATCTTCGCATAAAGAAGGCTTTACTAAAGCGCAAGTGGTTGAAGCGCTTAGTATAGGTACTTTAGTGGGTGGAACTATTGTTATTCCTCACCTTAGAAGGGCTTATGAATATTGGGATGCAGTAGAAGAAAAATACGGTAAAAATGAACAATAAAAAATTTAAACTAAGAGCTGATAACTTAGTTAAAGCCTATAAAGGAGTTGAAGTAGTAAAAGGCGTTTCGCTTGAAGTCAACCAAGGCGAAATTGTTGGTCTTTTAGGTCCTAACGGAGCTGGAAAGACCACCAGTTTTTATATGATTGTAGGCTTAGTTAAACCTACCCGAGGGCATATTTACCTCAACCAAACCGATATTACAAAATTTGCTATGTACAAACGTGCGCAAAACGGAATTGGTTATTTGGCTCAAGAAGCTTCCATTTTTAGAAAATTAAGCATTGAGGAAAATATTATGAGTGTTTTAGAATTGACCAAGCTTTCTAAAAAAGAACGCCAAATGAAAATGGAAAGCCTGATTGAAGAATTTGGTTTAGGTCATATTAGGAACAATCGTGGCGACTTACTTTCTGGTGGAGAAAGACGAAGAACTGAAATTGCCAGAGCTCTAGCAACAGATCCTAATTTTATTCTTCTTGATGAACCCTTTGCTGGAGTTGACCCAGTAGCTGTTGAAGACATCCAGAAAATTGTAGCTCAATTAAAAGACAAAAACATTGGAATTTTAATTACCGACCACAACGTGCAAGAAACTCTTGCAATTACCGACAGAACTTACCTCATGTTTGAAGGGAAAATTTTAAAACACGGTGAACCTGAAGAATTAGCAGAAGATCAAATGGTGAGAAAAGTGTACCTAGGTCAAAACTTCGAATTAAGAAAAAAGAAAATATTTAAGTAAATAAATCGATTGTTGAATAAGCTTTCAAACAAATAGTAAAAATAATTGATTCCTTAAGTTGATGTATTTTACTAGTTCAAGCAATAAATAAAATCTAAAAAACGAATTAAATTTTCTGATTTTTAAATTTAGTAGTGAAATATCAATTCAATAGGTGTTTACAACAAATCCAAAAATTTAAGTCCAAAAATTACTCCTCCACTTTGCCAGCCATTTTGGTAAGGTTGCACATAGTCTAAACGTAAAAATCTAAACTTTCCAAAACCTAAATTATCAATCCCAATAGAGAGTTCATTGTAAGAATCTCTATTATTTACTTGCAGTGTTTTAGCGCCAACAATTAAATTGTAATTGAGCTTATTAATTAAAGGAATCTTGTTGAGAATCCATCCTTTAAAATTGTGTTCAACATGTGCGTGCATGTAATCTTCAGTAGTAGAATAATCATAATACCCCAGCAAATTAAAACGATTGATGTAGTTAGAAGTTGTTCCTACATAGGTTTCATTACCTGCAAAATGCTTAAAATCTACTAAAGCCATTGCATCATTACCAAAAAAAGTACCTGTGTTTACACTGTAAGCTAAATTGCCAACATTCTTTAAATTCACATTTTGAGCGACACTAAAATTAAGATGATCAAAGTCGTATTCACTAACATCAGAACCAAATCCTTTTTTGTAAGTCAAATACAAGGTTGGAAATTTATTATTGTTGATGGTATATTTTCCGTCAGGTCTAGAAATGTACTTCTGACCAAAATTATATCTTAGGTTTAATTGAGAAACAAACATTTGATGTTCCTCAAAAGAAAAACTTGTTTCATCTTCAGGAGAAAACGGGTCATTGCTTGAAAAACCGGGACTATTACTTACCCAAACCCTAGAAGTAGTAGAATTAAGTAAGGGAGTTCTTTTTTCGGCCGCCAAAGAAACACTGGCATTTAAGCCATTTAAAATTTCTTGACTATAATAGGCTCTTGCATACAATTGATCGTATAACTTTAAAAAATTTCGTTCTGCAAAAGTAGCCGCCACTGAAGCAATACGCTCTGAAATTGGATTGGTACTGTTAATTTGTTTAGCTTCCAAACCTGCTGAAAAACTTAAATAAGACTTAGAAAAATAATTAAATCGCTTTCTAAAATTTAAGCTCCCCCTTAGTTGTTCATCAGAAAACCCGTAATTTACATTAGCGGTAAGGTCCCAAAATTCACGGAAAGAGTTTTGTTCATCTTTTTGCCGGTAGTAAAAATCGCTTTTCACATTCCATCCTTGCACCGTATTAAAATTAATTCCACCGGTTAAACCGCCATAACCAGCAGAACGTTTCTTATAAGAATTCTTCCATGAATAGCCTGTAATTACATCAAACACCCTAAATTTATTACCTTCTAAATCAATTGAATCTAGGTATGTTTTTGATTGCCTAAGTTCTTGAATACTGTCTTTTTTTTGGTAATCTTCAACTTCAAGATTTACTAAAGGTATTGGTCTATTTTGTTCCCAAAACAAACTGTCTTTTTTATTCGCATTTTCAGCAAAAGCAATAATTTCATTAGTGAAGGTTTTCGGCTGAAAATCTGGATTAAAATTATAATTATTGTAGTAACCAATAAATTTCCCTTCACCTCCAAAACCAAAAATTTTCCATTTAAAATTAAAGCTTTGAGTTTTAATATAAAACAACTCCTCTGCTTCATCAAAATTAAAATTCTGGACAAATGTAATTTTTTCTAAAGGAGGTATTTGTGTTCGCTTTCCATTGGTGCTTAATTCAACACCAAACAATTCGCCTGTATCTTCAACAATATAGACAAATCCATCAAAAGTACGATCATTTTCTCGCTTAGAAATGACTTCAATTCTATTCACTAAATGTCCAAAATCACTATAAAAAACTCCATCTAATCGATAATCGTAATAATTGAAAGCATAATTTGCTATTGGCGAAATCATTTCTACATTGAAATAGACGGTATTGTTGTAAAATGAATTATTAAAATCTTCTGCATTATTCCAGCTGAAGCCATTGTCATCACCACTTACTTTTGATGCTTCTATATATTCATAAAAATCCTTGGGGGCTTTAAATTTAATTTTTGAAACCGTCTCACTTAAATAAATCACACCACTTCTAGTTGAATCTAATGCGCCATCAAAGTCGCCTACCTCCTGCCCCATTATTTTTTCGGGCACATCTTTGGCTTCCCAAAGTGCTTTTGAATAGAAATCGGCTTCATAAGCTTCAATTTTAGCTCTATTTTCTTTTCTGTTCTTAATGGCTCTTCGAATAACTGCAAGTGCAGGATCTTCATCTTTTTCGGTAATCACCACATCTTCTAAGCTGTATTCTTCTTCTAAAAGTACAATTTCTAAAGGTTTAATTTCATCAGTAAAGTCTAAATTTACTTTTTGGGTTTTAAATCCTAAATACTGAAAAACCAACACCGCTTGTTGAACTCCTATTTTCTGTTGAATTTCAAATTTTCCTTTAGAATTAGAGGTTGTTCCTTGCGTTGAATTCTCAAAATAAATATTTACATCGGATAGAGCTTCTCCTTGGTTGTCAATAACAATGCCTGTAACTTGAGCAGTTAAAAAAGAGGTGAAGATTAAAAACGCAATGAGATGAAGTTTTTTAAAATTATCCATAAGCTTTTTTGATTCGGTCTAGCTTTCTTTTGGTTTCTCTAGATTTAATAGTTTCTCGTTTATCGTATAGTTTTTTCCCTTTTGCTAAGGCTATTTTTAATTTTGCCAAGCCTCTTTCGTTCATATAAAGCCGAAGGGGAATAATGGTTAAACCTGTATTTTTAACTTCCTTATGAAGCTTTTTTAATTCATTTTTCTGAAGTAAAAGCTTGCGTTCACTTTTAGGTTGGTGGTTAAAATGCGTTGCATGAGAATATTCTTCAATATGCATATTTACTACAAATAATTCGCCTTTTTCATTGAATTCGCAAAAGCTTTCGGCAATATTTGCTTTCCCTTCTCTAATGGATTTTATTTCTGTACCCTTCAACACAATTCCAGCCTGAAATTTATCTAAAAAATCATATTGAAACTTAGCTTTTCTATTCTGTATATTAATTTTATTTTTTCCCATCAACTTTATGTGTCTGTTGCAAATATATTTAATACACTCTATTAGTAGCTAAAATTAATCTAAAAATCGTTTAAAAGGGGTTTAGTGTAAAGAGTTTTGAGTTTCTAGAACAAAAAATACCCGATAGGATAAATTTAGCATTTGTGAAAAATACTAAAAAAATCATTTTTTCTCATCATTTATTTTTTTAATCGATTTATTGTTGAGTAATGATTTCATTTGAGTTATAGCTACTTTGTTGAGTTCAATAAGTCGTCGATCTTTATTTAATTCTTGTTCTATGAGCAAAGCATTAATACTTTCCATATTAGTCAAAACAACTAATTGCTCTAATGTAGCATAATCTCTAATATTCCCACTTTTATTGGGGTTTTTGTTTCTCCACTCTCTTGCTGTTAATCCAAAGAGTGCTACATTTAATAAATCAGCTTCATCTGCATAAACAAAGCTTGTCTGTTTTTTTGTTACTTTACTTGGTATCAAATTTTGTTTAATTGCATCGGTATGAATTTTGTAATTTACTTTAGCTAAAGTTCGTAGCAGGTTCCATTCTAATTTTAATCGGTCGTTTTCATCATCTTTTAGTCGTTGAAATTCCTTTACTAAATAAATTTGAAATTCTGGACTTAGCCACATTGCAAAATGAAATGCAATATCTTTGTGAGCATAAGTACCCCCATAACGACCAGCTTTAACAAGCATACCATCAGCATTAGTTCGTTCAATCCACTGACCTACAGACATTATAAATCTATTCACACCAGCTTCTTGTGTAATTACCCTGAATTCGGGGTAATTAAAATTTGGGTTGTTTATTTTTTCCCAAACACCTAGGTATTCTAAAGTATTCTTATTGGTAACCCATTTCCCTATAAGTCCACTACCCTCTCTTAAAGAAGCTGTCATATCAGTCAGACTTATGTAATCTAATTTATTGTGATTGATTACTTTAATAGTTGACTCTTTAATATTTAGTTTTCTGCTTTTAGTCATACTAGTTTTAAATATTGTAAAGTTACAAAAAGAAGTTATGTTTTTATATAATCTGTATTAGTACACAACAAAAATAAGTTTTCTTAGAATTTCTTGATGTTTTATCCCTACCCTCAACCCTATTAAATATGCTTTGCATTATTTATCAGTGTAAACCCTGTGAAATAGGCATAAGCCTAAAACAATAGTTTTATTTAACAGGTTAAAGGGTGAAATCAAGAAAAATCAGACTCCTTCTTGTCCCGTGAAATATTCAAATTTTTGAATAATTTTTACACTGCACACATTTAAATAATCAGTTTAGTTAGTTAATTAATAAAATCAACTGGTTCCTTAAAAACTAATTTTTCGTTGGTGATCGGATGCGTAAATCCTAAAGTGTAAGCATGTAAATGAAGTCGGTCAGCGGGATTGCCGTACAAGTCATCGCCTAAAATTGGACAATTTAAACCTAAAGGATGAGCTGCGTGAACTCTTAGTTGATGGGTTCTTCCTGTAATGGGATAAAATTCAACTAAAGTTTTTCCCGCTTTAACACTGATTTTCTTCCACTTAGTGTGAGCTGGTTTTCCATGAGTATTACAAACCATTTGATGTGGTCTGTTGTCTAAATCAACCCGCAAGGGCAATTGTATTTCTCCTTCATTTTCAGTAAGTTCTCCCTCCAACAAAGCTCGATAAGTTTTTTTTACTTTCCGTTGAATAAACTGAGCTTGCAGTTGCTTGTGGACAGCTTCCGATTTAGCCATGAGCATAATCCCCGATGTGGACATATCTAGGCGATGAACCAATAGAGGACCTGAAGCATTTGGATATAATTCTTGCAATTGAGTTAATACTGAAAACTTGGTTCGCTTGCCAGGTACAGAAAGAAGTTCGTGGGGTTTAAGAATCACCGCTAAATACTCATCTTCAAAAATAAGTTGTATTTTTTTTCTTTCCAATAAACTAGCTTCAATCGGATTTTCTTCTACTTCCAAACCTTGAAGCATGTGTCCAAGCAAAGGTTCACATTTGGAACGACAAGCGGGGTAGAATTCGCCATGCTTTCTAATTTGTGATTTTAGGGATTTTCCATACCAAAATTCCGCCATGGCAATGGGTTTCAAATTATGTAAATAAGCGTACTGCAGTAATTTTGGCGCAGCACATTCGCCTGTGCCAGCGGGAGGTTGATGCGGATTAAAAATGGCTAAAGCATCTTTAACTTCGCCTTTGGCATTTAAAAATCGGTAGTTTTTAAAAATACGTTGTTGCAATGAGGAAGATTTTTGTTGAAGCTGCTCTTTAAAATCAGATTGCTTTGCTAAAATTTGGTCAACTTCCTTTTGGGCGGCTTCAATTTGATAGTTCCAGTATTTTCGTTTTTTCTTATAAAGTATGCTTAGCGACTTACTTTCTTCGGAAAGTTCTTTTAATAACATCTCAAAATTGGACTGGTCAATGGTATTTTCTGCCGATTTCCGTTTGAGGTCGCGTTGCTTTTTGGCTTCTTTTTCAAGTTTTTTGTGACTTTTTAAATCGGATTTTGCTTTATCTTCAACTTCTTTCAGCTTAGCTAAAGTTAGTTTATACTCGTCTGAATTCAAAAAGACTTCATAGTCATTATGTAGTGCGTTAATTTTAGCTTCTTCAGCTTTAAAAAAATTATTTTCATCTAACAAATCAAAAACGGGAGGCACAAAATAATCATGTTGATTAGAATCGGCTAACTTTCCAGAAAAGGCGGCTAAAAAGCCTATTTCATTGGTGTTTATGTTTTGAACCACCAATACTCCAAACATTTTACCTACTTGTTGAGAACCTTTTTTAAAACCAAAATCATAAATGAAATCATTTTGATTTTTTAAGTAATGCATTAATTGATTTGAAGCCAAAACACTTACCGGGTGAGGTTGGTAAAAAAATGGGAACGTAAAACGCTCAGGCAACTCCTTTGGACTTACTTCAGGCAATTTATGAAAAGCATTTAATGCAGGCACACTAACTTAATTTAAGCCATGATTTTAAGCTTGGTCAACTTGTTTTTGCGCATTTTTTTTTGGACCAATACATAACGCCAAGACCAATAATAATAAAGGGAATGCTTAATAATTGCCCAGTATTAAAGAGCCAATCGGCACGTTCTGCTACTTGAGGTTCTTTGGAGTATTCTACCACAAATCTGATGATCCAAAGAATAACAAAGAAAAGGCCAAATAGCATTCCTAGCTTTTTTCGGATGTTGGTTTTCCAGTAAAGCACACTTAGTAAAACAAATAAAATGGCATAGCAAGCCGACTCATACAATTGTGAAGGATGTCTGGCAAAATCTTCGCCTAATTGAACAAAAACCACCCCAAAATCTGAGTTGGTAGGTTTTCCAATAATTTCAGAATTCATAAAGTTACCAATTCTAACAAAAATAGCTCCAAAGGAAATGGGAAGTACAATTCGGTCTAAAATCCAAAACACGTGTTTTTTCAATACTTTTTTGGAGTATAAATAAGCCGAAATAAAAATTCCGATGGTAGCGCCGTGGCTAGCTAGGCCCTGAAAACCAGTAAATTCAAATTCTGGTACAAAGCTAAACGGTAAAAATACAGAAAGTGGATCTTGGGTAAAAAGTTCTGCCTGGTAAAAAATAACATGACCAAGGCGCGCGCCAAGAAGCGTGCCTATTACCACATACATAAAAAGGCTGTCTAATTTTTCTTCAGGAATAGATTCGTTTTTATAGATTTTTTTGGTGATGTAAAAACCACTTCCAAAAGCAATTAAAAACATTAAACTATAGTACCTTAAAGTAATAAAACCTAGTTCAATTCCTACGGAAGGATCCCACTGTATTGCGTGAAGCATCTATTTATTTTTTTCTAATTTCGACAAATATAAAAATTTAATGAGTATGCTTAAGTATTATTTCATGATTATTAGAGAGTAAGAGATAATTACAAATTTGAACTATGATTTGTACAGGTTCTAAAGCATGGAAGTGATTACTCTCTAAAACAATTTAAAATTTAAAATGAGATTTTTTTAAATCGGTTTCAGATTTAGCTAACGAGCTAAAAGTTTTATGTTATGTTTTAAAACCCAAACAGTCCTGCTATAAAATTATCAAAATTTGAAAAAAAATCCCGAGCAATTATAAATGTCAATGTAAAAATGAAAGCATCAGAATAGCTTTTTTTAGATAGTTTTTTAAAGATTTTATTAATAATATTTTTGATTTGATTTGTAAATGAATGCTACAGCGTGTTCGTGTATATGGTTTGTGACGGGATAACAACCGCTAGCCATTCGGTTGAGCTTTAAGTTTCATAAAATACCTAAATTTTCGCTTCAGCATAAATCTCGTCAATTTTGTTATGCGCTGTTGACGATAGTGTTCTATCTAGAGTACCAATTTTCAACTTTTAAGTCATCAAAGTTTTTAAAGTCTTTCAAATTGTCAGTCACTAAGGTTAATTTATTTTCAATTGCAGTCACTCCTATTAATAAATCAAATTCATCGTGCATCGGTGTTCCATTTTTTCTCAATCTTACTTTTTCTTCAGCATATCGTTTCGCACACCCATAAATTGGAACTATAGACAGACCTTGAATAAATCTATCAACTGCTTTATGAGACTTTTTACTGTTCTTGCTGTTTTCAGCTCCAAACCTTAATTCAAAAACTGAAATTCAGATATGTAGCAATTATCGAGTCCTTTGTCTTTTACAATTATATTGTAATCAAGTAAGCCACGTAAAAAGAAAACACAGATATTCGTATCAAGTAAATACTGCATATTAAAAATTCAAATCTTTATTTCTAAACTTTCTACTTTCAGGTATTTCTTTTATCAACTCATCAGCAGTTTTATCGGAATCGAAAGCACCAAAAGATTTAAGAAATTCAGATTCTTTTGACTTCTTATCCTTTTTCAGAGATTTGGTCAGTTTTTCAATAAGTTCAATTTTGGTTAACGGATTCAATCCTTCAAAAAGTTTTGAATACGTATCAATTATATGTTTATCTGTTACTGTCATTTTTATTTCAAAGATAATATTTTTATTTGAAACGAAATTTTTACATTATCGCCAACGTTTTGCGTATATGGTTTGTGGCGGGCAAAAAAGCGGAATTTTTTCGGTTAAGTTTTACGTCTTTAAAGATACAAAACTTTGGGTTTAGCACTAACTTCGCCATAAACTATATACGCTGTTGCCCATAGTGCTTGTTTTAGCCCCTATAAAACAAGAGTAATCTTTTAAATTTCGATTAGTATTCATTTTTGGTTTTTTCTTCGATTTTTGACTAAGCTGTAAAGTTATT
>SL_7KL_010_BRINEDRAFT_10000274_pt1 | contig 23851 bp, 17 predicted proteins | sample SodLak_010_BRINE_FD_10663 | JGI IMG/M metagenome (IMG submission 10663)
GAGTGGAAGCTTCCAATCCCATCTTCATGAGGTTCTTGCGATATGTTCGTGTTTATTCTATTATAAATACATTTATATTCATATTTATATTTATATTAATATTCATATTTATATTAATATTCATATTTATATTTATATTTATATTTATAATTATCATCTCTAGAGCAGGTTCCCCTACCCTAACCTGTTACGACTTACCTGGTATTGCAAATGCACAATTCGATATAGATTTGTAACGAACGTCTCTACTCCTTCCCTGTACATTTCCTCTGCCAGGGTGACGGGCAATGTGTGCACCATAGACCTTTAAACTACATATTATAATTAAATGATAGTTCAATTATTGAATACTTATTCATAATGAATATGTATAAGATGATATACACTAACATAACTGTTAATATATATTATATTGTAGTCGTGATTTAAAAAGTTATAATCACTATTAACTTCACCGAAACGATTCTGATTCTCGATTACTCGCTATTCCTTTTTCATGAATTTAATTGCAAAATTCAATCCATTTTATATATGGAGTTTCTTTATTATATTTAAGATAATAATATTTGTAAAACTCTTAGTAACACGCTTGTAGCCCATTCTATAAAGGCCATGAGGACTTACAGACTCCTTCTGAAAAGGTTTTGTTTATTAAAAAACTAAAAAATAATCCTAATAAACTTACTGTTTCTAGCCATGCAACTCTCTTTATTCTAATCTATTTAAATAATAGGGGAAAGGTATAGTTAATATGTCGGCGGCTTCGCCGCCTTAGCGGCCGTAGGCTTCGCCGCCTTAGCGGCCGTAGACTTCGCCTATTAATATTAATAATTTGTTTCCATTAAAATGATTTAAAACCCCTTAAATTTTATTAAAGAATACCGGCTGCTAAGCCGTCTTAGTGGCTGAAGACTACGCTTAATATAAAACTTTCGTGCCTCCAGTTTAATCAGTCAGATCCTGCTATTATCAGCTGTAACCAGGATGCAACGGGAAACTGGTGATAAATAAATTAAAAGATATAATCAAAACTAGCATAAAAGCTAAATAAAGCTAAACTTAAAGGTAATAATGCTTTCCAGCCGAGACGCATAAAGGAGTCTGCTCTGTATCTAGGTAAAGTACCCCTAACCCAAACAAAACCAAAAAATAATGTCATAATTTTTAAAGCACTAAAACCACCTAAAAAGTAGATACTTGCAATAGCGGATAGTACAGCTAAATTAGCATATTCGGCAATAAAAAATAATGCAAATCCTAAAGAAGAATATTCTACATTATAACCAGCTACAAGTTCTGCTTCCTAACTAATAGAAACATGTGGCGCCACGTGCCCCGCACGCGCCGGATTGTGCGGTGAAACCGCACAACCAGAATTACCATTCTGGAGGCGCTTCCAGTCTTAAAAAGCAAGACCGGGTTATTCAACGCAGTTGAATAAGCCGGCGACGTTGTCGCATAATACGGCGAGCTAAGAAAAAACCTGCTTATTTTCCAACATTAAGTGTAAATGTACATAAAAAAATCTGAACAACCGGCGGCCGTTGGCCGCTCCAACAAAGTGTACAACATCAAAAAAATATACAATGTTAAGATTTGCATCTTATAGTCTTTCTAAAGTAATATTTATTGTTAAAGGCTTTTGTGATTTGATATAACGACCTACTGTTGTTTTATGAATATTCAAGCACTTAGCAAGTTCAACATCACTTGAAAAGCATTTAATTGATTCATGTTTTAAATTGAGCAATTCAACGTTAAATTTGCTTGCAGCAGCGGTTATCTTATTAATAGTATAAGGAGTATGCTTTTTACCAAACATTGGATTTAAAGCACCAGGTTTACTTATTTATTGTAAAGTTTTCAGTCGTATGCTTTTTACTAAACATTGGATGATTTCGTTTATCGGCTAAACGCGCTCTCATTTTAGCTTTAGCCTCTTCAGAATGAATATAACCTTGTAAACTGGTAGCATGTTTTGCGAAGTTATAAAGATAATTAAATTCAAATCGACTTAAGCGCGGCCTACNGCCGCTAAGGCGGCTTCGCCGCCGGTAAAAATCTTCACGATTAATAAGATATTGAGTATCGTTAATAAACTCATAAACAATAAAGTTGAAGTTATAAACCCCATATTTATGCAAAGCTAATTGTAATGCTTTATTAGATTTATCGCCATAGATGTGTTCTTTCAAACGTTTGTATAGATTATTAGCAACGCCAATATATTGTTTATTATTGGTTTTATTAAAAAACGCATATATTCCACTTTTGCAATTAAGCTGAGACCGTAACTGTACAAAATCGACAAAGTCGTTAGTTATAAAAGTAGGGTTATTAGTTAAATGCAATTTAATATACGGAATACAACCAAAAAAGCAGGCGGCGAACTTCTCATAGTGGTCTTCAGCCGTGCCATATGACAATAAATCGCCATAATCTAATTTATCAACGTATAGTGATATAATTAGTGCTATAAGATAAACTCTTGAGTAATGTAAATGTACACTTATAAAAATGCATGTCTATTAATGTTATTATTCTTTTATCTTAATAAAAGTATGGACTATATCTTAAAGATTAAATAATCTTTATTGCATGTAGTCTCTGGGAAAACTATAATAATAAGATTTATAGTTTTCTGCTGATTGTTCTACTGTATAGAGTTTTCCAGCATATAACAATGTTTTATAATCTATTTAATATATATTAAATAGAGTTTTCCCGTTTTAATGAAACGAGGAAGCCAAAGCGAAATTCTAGCTTCTGGTAAATCAAAGGGTACACGTTTAGATTCAGCTAAAATACAAATAAGAAATAATAATAATAAAGGTAATAAAGCAGCTTGAACAAAAGGTGAAGCTTCAGCAAAGTTTAAACTTTTCATACCAGTACTATCTGTTAAAAATAAACAAATACTTAATAAAGCAGCACCGAAACCTAATTCATATGAAACCATTAATGCAACAGAACGTAAACAACCTAAAAATGCATATTTACTATTAGAAGCCCAACCAGCTAATAATACGCCATATACAGCTAAAGAACTTAAGGCCATTAAAATAAGTCCTTGATAAGCACTATCACTTAAAAATAATACGCAAAAAGAAACCTGTGATAAAATAAATGCAATCATAGGAGCTGTACTAAATGCACCAGATGCGGATAATTCCGGTAAAATAGGTTCTTTAACACCTAATTTTAAACCATCAAAAAACGGTTGAAGTATACCTCCAATACCTGATACTTGAGGACCCATACGACGTTGCATAGAAGCCATAATTTGACGTTCTGCTAATGTGAAAAAGGCAACTACAAGTAATACAGGAACTGTAATAGAAAAAATTGTAATTAAAATCATTTACTCTTTATTGATTTATGTAACCTTTAGCGCGGCCTACGGCCGCTAAGGCGGCGAAGCCACCGGTTACATTTTATTATTTTATGCTATTATATTATATTTATTATATTATATTTATTATATTATATTTATTATATTTATTATATTATATTTATTATATTTATTATATTTATTATATTTACTGGTCCCCTCGCCTCGAGAGGGCTCGGCAGCTTCGCCGGATTCTGCTGTTTCCAGCAGAATCTGGATCACCATTCTGGAGGCGCCTCCGCGCCGGCTTTTCCGCCGGCTTTTCCGAGCCCCTCGGGGCGAGGGGAGCATCGTAGTCGCAAAACCCCCGACGGGCAAAGCCCGGAGGGAACCAGTGAAATCGGGGAGGCGCCTCCGGTCTTGCTTTGCAAGACCGGGTTATTCAACGCAGTTGAATAAGCCGGCGACGTTGTCGCATATTCAGGCACTGCCTGAGGGGTCTTCGGCCCCATTATATTATGTTTTATTATTATTCCCACAAATATTCGTTTATTAGTTTTATCAGCTTGTTAAGGTGCACGGGGTCTTATCGTCCCGTAAACACATAGTTGCGTCTGCACAACTAACTCAATTTCACAGAACCCAAGCTGGAGACAGCAAGGCAATCGTTACATCATTCATGCGCGACATCAATTAAACGTCAATGGATTTTGCTACCTTAGTCAATAACCCTAACATTTAAATGTTAGGTTGGACTTTATTTTCAACTAATTAAAAAATTGAATAACGTAAAGTCTCTGGAGATTTGTATCATTAAATACGGTTAAAAACCGCTTACTTATAAAAGACCATTTAAAATTTATAAGTTTCATGATAAACTTTCTTGCTGATTGTCTTTAAAATATAATAGTAAAGACTTCCCAGCATATAGTTATTTTTAATATTGGAGCGTTTTAATAATCTCCTCACCTCGTTGCTTAATAAAAGAGGATACGGCACATAAGTTAGTACCGTTATAGTTACAGCAGCCGTTTACCTTAGTCATTGGGCAGATGTCAGACACTTTACATATGTATTAACCAAAGTATATTATAATAATAACAATAAATTTAGAAACAAGGTTTCTAAAGTTATCAGTTAAACATCTATAAACTTAAATGTAGATTATTTATAATAAAATAATCTGTATATATAAAATACTTTACCTATATTAATAAATATAAATCCTTTTAATTAGAGGGTATATTAAACATTAAGCAGAGTCTTGTGTTTTTAGTAAACAGTCGTTGCCTTCAATTACAATATGACATTTATAGTCCTTACTTTTCGATAAACACGTAAGCATTTTGCCGAGTTCCTTCAGCTTGGTTAATTCTATTAGCCTTAGAGCATAACTCTAATCCACCTGTGTTGGTATATAGTACGTTAACTTTATTCTATATGATTTTATTTTACAGGTACCTCCGCCGGTTCCAGCTGTTACCAGCAGAACCAGGATTAACATTCTAGAGGCACCTCCGGAATGGAATCGCGATTATGCGACATTGTCGCATAATCCAGCGCGACTGAGCATCGCGGTTGTGCGGCTTCACCGCACAACCCGGCACAATCCGGCGGATTATATTATTATCTATAATAATATATTAGGTGCTGCAAGATTCGAACTTACGATAGCTGGCTTATGAGACCAGTGCTTTAGACCATACTAAGCTAAGCACCTATATAAAACAATGTATATAATTTTTATTCTCTATAATGAATTAATACCCCTTTTACCGGTTTCAGCAGCATGCTGCTGAAACCAGTGCGCCGGTTTATGCGACAGCGTCGCATAACCGCGATTCCATCGCGGAGGCGCCTCCAGAATGGTAATCCTGGCTGTGCGGTGAAACCACACAATCCGGCGACTGCTAATCTGAAACTTTACAGTATATAGTAGGGTAGATAAAATTAATTAAAAGCGAACGTATTGATTGTTCACTGAGAAAAGACCTTTATCACCAGCTGTCCAAGTAATACGGCCCCAATCTAAAATAGTATGTACAAGGGTACGTGCATATACTTGATCAAAGCCCCAACGAGTAGCATTAAAACGAATAATACTAAAACTTTGACTAGTAACAGCCGTAGTAGCAGTTAAAAAACCAGCAATAATTAAACCGGCAGGTAAAGTTTTAACTAACCATGGAACAAAGAAAAGAATACCAGATAATAAATTAGTACCAATCCAAATTTTAGCTACAATATCAAGTAATAATACAATAAAAGCAACTGTTAATAATGGATGTACTGGTCTAGCAGCACTTAAAATATTAAAATCTAAGCCACTAAAGTCATAGAAAAAGGATTGTACAAATAATTTAATAGTATATGTACAAGTAACAAATGCCGAAGCTAATAATAAAGTATGTGCATAGTCTGCAAATGGGTGAAAATATACGTAACTTAAATTAATAATAGTTTCTTTAGAGTAAAAACCTGATGTTTCTGGTAAACCCATTAAACTTAAACCACATAATAATAAGGTTAAATAACCAAATAATGAACAATGAATACCGGTTAAACCACCATAACGACCCATGTGTTGGTAGCCGCCACTAGACATAATGACAACACCTGCGGCTAAGAATAAACCAGCTTTAAAAGATGCATGTGTCATTAAATGAGACATACTAGCTTCTACACCAAATTCACCTAAACCTACAGATACCATCATATCAAAAACCCTTCTTTTAACAAAGAAAGCCGGATTAAATCTTTATTATAATAATAAAATATAAATTAGGACAACTTTACGGTCTTAATTGACTATATAATTACTTTATAACGTCTTGCGTAGAATCTCTGAAGAGTCTAAGTATATAAAATTTAAATATAACTTTACCGGATTCCGCGACGTAGTCGCCGGCTTATTTAACAGCGTTGAATAACCCGGTCTTGCTTTGCAAGACCGGAGTCGCCTCCCCGATTTCACTGGTTTCCTCCGGGCTTTGCCCGTCGGGGGTTTTCCGACTACGAGGATCCCCTCGCCCCAAGGGGCTCGGAAAAGCCGGCGGAAAAGCCGGCGGAAAAGCCGGCGCAGAGGTGCCTCGAGAATGGTAATCCTGGTCCTGCTGTTACCAGCAGGAACCGGCGGCCGTAGGCCGCGGCAGTTAAAAAATAAATAATATAAATACATAGTTTCTTGCTGATTGTCCTTTTATGTATAAAAGAATTTTCCAGCATATAGCAAGATGGTTTCTCTTACTTTATATAAGAGACGATCATATGAAGGGCTCAATTTTTATAAAACATGAATATCTATAATCTTACTTAATGAAATCACAACGGCTTTGAAAATAATAATAATAAATAAGTAGTATTGTTTACAACACATTTAAAAGGTTTATGGTTATCTAGTTTACGCTTAATACTAGTCATAAAACAATTAAAAAATCGGCAGGAAGCGTGAATACTTTCATGAGTGAAAAGCAACTCCTTAGTATGAAAATCATAACAATAAAGAGGTTTCTTGTTTGTAGCGCCCTTGATTTGATTTTCAATTTCTAAAGCAGTTCGTGTACGACCTGTTAATGTATTACGAATTTTGTCACGTGTATCTTGAGGGATTCCACGACTTTCCCTTTTTTTATAATGGTCAACGGCCGTTTGTAAAATAGGCGCAATATTATAACTAGGTAGTATAACATTATACCAATAATACTCTTTATTAGCCAAAGATTTAATATTATCAGGTTGGATGACCTCACAAATATATAAAGTAAAGTTAGCAAACCCGTATTTTAATAATGCGGCACAAATAGGCATTCGTGATTGAGTATTTCTTAAATAGTAATTATCGAAATAATTATCTAATCGACTAGTTAGATTAATAGAACGACCTACATAGCATTTACCATTAATGTTATTTACCCATAAATAAATAGCGGCTGTATCTTTATATCTACTTTTAGTATTATATCTAATAGCGTTATTTTCAAGACCTTTGATTAATTCGACATAACTTTCAGGAATAATATTTTTATCTTTAGCATTTTTACCGTGATTATTAATATTATTAATGTAAGTTGAATAAGTTAAATAGAATATATTATTAAAAATTGCCGGCGGCTTCGCCGCCTTAGCGGCCTACGGCCGCGCCTTAATATATAGGTATGGACTTGTATATATATTATATATATTAAATAAAATTGAGCTTTTTGCATAACCAAGCTGTGAACATGTACTGAAAGCAATAACACGTTTTAAATCGGCTTGAAATAAACCAAAAATCAAGATGTTGGCAGTCACATTTATAAGTATATAAACTCTCACTGCACGCTACGGAAGCATTAGAAAATAATGCTTGCATAGTTCGGACTGTATCTTGAACACATGTAACTATAAAAAATTAATATTTACCGACCCTGCTGCTTGCCGGTTTGTGCTGTTAACAGCACAACCGGGCTTGCCAGCGCAGAGGCACCTCCGGTCTTGCAAGGCAAGACCGGGTTATTCAACTAGGTTGAATAAGCCGGCGAGGGGCTCGGAGAATCCGGTAAATCAATATTAATAATTTTTAGGTATATTTATGAAGGAATAACGTGTATTTTGGCGTAAATCATGTAACCATTTTAAATATTGTGCTCTTTTAGAGCCTTTTAATTTTACAGGATTATGTTTTAAAAATTGTGTTATATTTGTAATTCCTCTTACATTATTAGTCTCAATAGTATAATTATTAAAATTGCTATTGTAATAAACACTAGTATTTAAATATAGACGTGTTTTAATTGAATGAATAATTTGAGAACCGTTAGTTTGACTTATACTAAATTTACAGACATTATTAGCTTGACCCGTTACTTTAAAACATCCGAAATAACCTTCTGCATTTATAAAACCAACTAACCAAGCATCATAATAATGTAAACTTAAAAGTTCTTCAATATTTTTATAAGGTGTATGTAAAGGTCTACTATAAGATGGAAGATTTTCATAATGAATAATATTATTATTTAAACACTCTCTAAAATATAAATAATCAAATTGCTTACTTGTTAACATACTATATTTATCAAAAATAGGGAATATAACAGTTCTTAAAGTTATTTTAGAGGAAATATAAAATCTAGCCGTCGGCGAAGCCGCCTTAGCGGCCTTCGACTGCGCCACCTTATTATTATTTTTTGTAGATATTACACCATGACCTCCTAACATATCTTTAATTTTATATAATAGCTGTATATCACTAATGTGTAAATCAATACTGAAAACATATTTAACATATTTACCATTTTTTACTACTCCAAAATAACCATCCCCTTCAACAAAACCTACTAGCCACATATGATCCTTTGCGTTCAGTCTCTGAGAATCATTAAATAATGTATAGGATCTATAGAATGCATAACTTACATATGATACNTATGATACATATGATACATATGATACATATGATATATATAATAAGATAGATGCATAGAATCTATAATATATAAATAAAAATCCTGCTGATTGAGCTATCGAGTGAAATATTTTCACTTTATTTTGAAATAATCTATAAAATATATCATAAAAAAACAATACATTTATAGCAAACCTTTTGGGCCATCTCACAGCTAAGGCGGCTTCATTGCGAATATTATTCATAAAGTAATTCCAAACGTATTGAGTATTATTGTATAATAGACTCAAAAAACTTTTCCCAGCATCAAGCAAAGTGTTCATTATTATGTTACCATAATAAGAGGCATTGTTTAAAATACCGGCCATAAAAGCAGTTAATGAACCAACTAATAAAACTAATGTATTATCGAAAATACTTAATCTTACCATTACGTAAATCGGTAAAAATATTACTATTAAGTAACGACCGGACTATGTCTTCATTTATAAGAATAAATGTTGTGGGGATAGTCTCTGAGGAATTAATTATAATTATAATTTACCCTGCTAGTTACAGTAAAATAACCATGATGCCACGCATAGAATGGCAAAAAACACAAAATTGTCTTTTTCTAGAGGTTATCCGCTATTTTCTAGCATATACTACAATTTACTTAAAGTTAAATAAACTTTAAGGGGCATATCATCTATATTAAAACAATTTATACCGGCGGCGAAGCCGCCTTAGCGGCCTCTGGTTCCCTGCGGCCGCGCCATTTATATAAAAGGATATTAAAAACAATAGTTAATAGTTGAAAGATAGTCTAGTGTCTTCACTCCAAAGAGGGCTTAGGTTTAGAACACAACAATAAAGTATAACGACATCCTTTATAATTACACACGAACGGCTTATGTGTGTCTAATCTACGAGTAATTGTAGATATACTAGAACCTTCAGGAGCTAATGCGGGAGCCATTATTTTGTTGCCTTTAAACATAAATAAATATTTCCCGGTATAATAATCACAGCAGTATATAGAAATTCTTTTTTGAACAGAACTTAAATGATCTTTTTCTCTTTGTGTTAGTGATTCAAAATAAGCTTTTACAGATAAACTAGTTTTTTTCGAGTTTCATTAGACACAATAGCGCCTTTACGTGTATGTATTATTTGGATATCACTACTAGAAAATTCAGTTTTAGAATCATCCGGACAATATTCTTTGACTTTAAATGAATCTAAAATATCTGCTATATTATATGAAGGGTTAATAATACTATTAACCCAATGATTTTCTCTTTGTCTTAAATTATTGAAACTAGTATCTTTTACGGTCTCTAATATATAAAAACTAAAGTTTTCGTGACCATATTTCAATAAGGTACCACATATAGGCATAGTATTTTTCATACAATTAAAATAAGACTTAGCAAAATAGTTTTCGGCGCGTGAAAACATGTTTTTTGTATGTCCAACATACATTCTATCATTTAAATTATTCTTAAATGAATAGATGACCCCAATATTTTTATATTTTTTTTTAATTAAATATTTATTTCGAGGAGTTAGACTTGGAAAATATTCAACATAATCTATTGGTTCAATATCTTTTTTAATGGGCTTTGTTTTTGTAATAGTGTCGTCTTCATAACTAATAATCTCATTTATATCATGAAAATTATCAGAATTTGACGAAAAACATGAAAAAGAAATACCCGCTGTTACAAGTGTTGCAGCATGAATTAAAGCAGAGACAGGAGTTGGACCTTCCATAGAGTCAGCTAACCATACATGAAAAATAATTTGTACAGATTTACCCATACAACCTAAAAGAATAGCAGTACTTAAAATAGAAGAAATATTATTAGAGTCATTTAATAAAATTAAACTATATTCTAATGTACCTGTGTACCACCATAACCAAATAATACTCCATAATAATAAGCCATCACTAATACGATTAACTACAATAGCTTTATGTGCACTCTTAGTAGCTGCTAAACGATGACTCCAATAACTAATAAGTAAGAATGAACATACCCCAATTAATTCCCATCCTAACATCATAACAAGCATATTGCTACCTGATACTAAAATTAACATAGAAAAAGTAAAGGCAGATAAATAACACATAAATAAGCTTAGGTGTGGATCACTTTTCATATATACAACGGCATAGCAATGTACAGCAAAAGAAACTACAGTAACGGTTAATAACATGTGTGCAGAGAAGATATCAGTATAAGAACTCCAAGAAATATCAAATGAACCTAAACTAAACCAAGTACCAAAATAATCAACTTGAACTTCACAACCACCATAAACAACTTCATACCATATGGCAATACTAGAGCACATAGCAAATCCTAAAAAAGTAATACTTAAAAGAATTGAACCTCTATGACCAATATATCTACCAATAGGTGAACCTGTAATAAAAGCACTTAAAAAAGTACATAATAAAGGATAGCAAAACATTTATTCTATATAGTTGATTTTCACCGGATTTTCCGAGCCCCTCGCCTCCGCGATGGAATCGCTGTTATGCGACAACGTCGCATAATACGGCGGGACGAGGGGAGCATCGTAGTCGCAAAAGCCGGCGCAAAACCGCGATACTCAGTCACGGAGGTGCCTCCAGGATGGTAATCCGGGTTCTGCTGCAAGCAGCAGGTCCCGGCGAGAAGTAGCCGACGACTTCGCCGCCGTAGCGGCCTACGGCCGCGTCATATATAATTAATGTATATAGTGTAGTAAGTATCATTATATTATATGGTGAATAATCTGATAGATAGCCACCGGTGTGTTTATGTTTTTTTTAACTGTTTTAGAAGTTTTTAATTTAAAATATAAACCCAAATAAGGGCAGTAAAACTCTAAACCATTAGTTTAATATATTTAATTACTACTTCAAACGACAAACTTAGCTTCGCTACCGTGCCATATAACTGACAATAGCTAAACCAGAGGTTAGAAGGTATGGGTCCTTTCGTACTAATACCTTTTAGTAGTTTTTAAATGTGGTGTTTACAGATAGAAACTCTACTGTCTCTCAACGTAGTACAGAAAAAAATGTTAAAGTCTTAGAATCGCTTATAAGCTCAGACTATGTATTAGAGAATATAATAATGTTTTTTATATTACGTATACTTTCTCTGGGCGCTTGATAATATAATTATCTAGTCGTTGAACGTTTTATTATTTATTTTAAAACAATAACTTCGCTTCAAGTTCAAATCAAATATAATTTATTTCTTGAATTTAACCCAATATTTATAAAATACCATAATAGTATAGTGAGTCTATTAGTTGATATAGTAAACTCAAATCACGTACCGCTTTAATTGGTGAACACCCAAACCCTTTAGACCTTGTACAGCCTAAGGACGCGATGATTCAACATCGCAAAATTGTTAATAAATTAAAAAAAGTTAGTTTTATGTTGTCGCCGGTTCCTACTGTTACTAGCAGGACCAGAATTACCATTCTGGTGGCACCTTCGCGCCGGCTTTTCCACCGGCTTTTCCGCCGGCTTTTCCGCCGGCTTTTCCGAGCCCCTCGCCGGCTTATTTAACTACGTTGAATAAGCCGGCGATGCTTAGTCGCGGTTATGCGGTNNNACCGCATAATCCGGCGCAGCTTTAGGCTTGGCTTAAAAGCCAACCTCTCTTCTTTTTTAATTTATACGTTAATAAACGCGTCTATTAATATCTTAATAGTTCAGACTATATCATCATTAAATACAAATTTAATGTTTAGCTTGTAGTCGTTGAGGATTTATTTATAATAATAATAATATTCCCTGCTGATTATTCTAATACAAGAATTTTCCAGCAAATAGCCAAATTAATTATATTAAATAATATAAATAAATAATATAAATAAATAATATAAACCCCGTGTTGAGGTGCCAAACACGAATGTCGATATGAACTCTCTATTCGTATAAGCCTGTTCAAGTATGTTAAACTTAAAATTAATTTTAAGTTCAGACTATGTCATCTACTTAATTTAATATTTGTACATAATTATGAACCATTATATTAATGTGATTATTAATGTGATTATTAATGTATTACAGAAATTACAAACAAATTTAAGTAGTTAGGCGCTTGATAATATAATTATCTAGTCGTTGAACGTTTTATTATTTATTTTAAAAAAATAATTTCGCTTCAAGTTTAAATCAAATATAATTTATTTCTTGAATTTAACCCAATATTTATATTTAATAAATTTAAATTGTTAATTACGCGGCCTACTGCCGCCGGTTACGCCAATATAATTACTTACATTTTAGGACAACTTGTTTTTATCCCCGGCGTACCTTTTGTCCGTTGATAGATTCATTTAAAAAATGAACCCGTTCATTACTACCTGCTTATTATATTAATAAAATATAATATCACATCTGCTTGAATTGTGTTTCTTACAGTTAAGCAATACTTTGTAGTTCACTATTAGTATGCCTTTGTTTACTCTCGTTACTTTAATGAAAGCTACCGCCCCAGTAAAACAACTGTATAAAACTTTAGCGTACTTTTGAGGGTACATTAAAATATTTTGTGGTTTTATTCTTATTTATTATTTTTAACCGTTTCTGCTGTTACCAGAAGATACCGGTGGGGGTACCTCCGAACTTACCAGCTCAGTCCTGCTGCATGCAGCAGGACCCGGTAAACTCTACAAAAAATTAACATTTCCCTTATTAACTCACACATCCGTAATGCAATAAGTACGATTCAATAAATCTGTAATTTGCTTCAATTTTAAAACTTTCCATTACTGTACTAGTATTAACTATTTCTCACACACTTTTATTTTATTAATTACAACTTTTAAGTAATACAGATTAGTTTAAAGAGTCTCACCTCCATTATATTTATTATTAACAGGTTCCCTGTCCCGCGAGTCACCCTTATGGTTCAAAGCCAACGGCGCGGTTAAAACCGTAGGCAGCTTAGCTGTCTACGGAATCTTTGGCGGGTGGGTTCCCATTATTTATTATAATAAATAATACCTTGTAGCCGGTGGTGGGCGAAGCCAGCCGCCTCCCCGTAAGGGGAGCGGCAAAGCAAGTCCCTTTAGGGGCGAGGAAACCAGGGAGAACACACTGCGTGTATTCTTAAGAGAACCCCGCCTAACCATATCCCTTTAAGGACGAGGTAACCAGAGGTAGCGTCTATATATTTTAAAATTGTCTCGCGTTAATACTCACCTGTACGGTTATTTTATAAACCTTGCATGTGTCTTCCGTTTATCATTGCATGCTTACAGAGCACTCAATCAAACCCTCATGTTTATTCTTTAAAAGATAAGTTCAGATAAACTGAGTCTCCTCGTTCCGCCGGCTTTTCCGAGCCCCTTGGGGGCGAGGGGACCTTCGTAGTCGCAAAACCCCCAATGGAATCGGGGAGGCGCCTCCGGTCTTGCTTTGCAAGACCGGGTTATTCAACGTAGTTGAATAAGCCGGCGAGGGGACCAACCTTTTTGTTAAATTTTTATAAAAATATTGTAACAATTGTCTCACAATAAAGCATTATATTTGCTACTAATATTAATCATTTATTTTTATATAAAAATGGGCGCAACCTCCTACCGCTAAGTCAGGGAAGCCGCCGGTAAATCTTATATTTATAATTATTAAACGTTTCACTTAACTTTCTTAACCCTTGGATTTTCGGCTATGTGTTAGCATTTTATACGCCTTCGTATAAATTATGTAAAGTTAAACTATTAGATAATTTATACGTACATTAAAATTGAGGCTATATAATTAACATAAAGAAATGCTAACTTTACTTCAAATAATGTTACTCATATGTGCATACTCACTTCTGTTACATTCATTGTTTTCACTTACACACCTCTATTATTATAATAATAATATATAGGATTTACTGTTGTTCACAGAACGCTCCGCTACCTTCAAATACAATTATTCTCTATGTATAATAATATATAGATATAATTTATTAAATATCATAATATATTTTCTTTAAAAAAAATTAATACCCCTTAATATTAAAGATTTAATATCAGCGGCTTTGCCGACTTGGCGGCCTCTGGTTCCCTGCCGCCCTCTCCTCGGCGAGGAGGGTTTGGTTCTAAATTGACTCGGCCGCGCTCATATGCGGAGAATCCATAATATTAATCATATTTGTATAATATTATACATAAGCAATATAGAGGAGATTCCTGGTAATATATGTAATAAACTTTATATAGCGCAGCCTTTGGCCGCTAAGTCTACTTTGCCGCCGGTTAAGATAAAATATTTATTTATTTATTTATTTATTTATTTATTTAGTCGGATTGTGTTTTTGACGGTCCTGGGCTGACCGCTAAAATATTTCATAATATGTTTTAAAAGTAGACGTTATATTATTGTTTGTTGTTGCTGGATAATCTTAAACTATTTAAATATAAATAACTTTCTAACCATGATAAGAAAGGGAAAGCTAATAATAAATAAAATAAAAGAAAGGCTGTACAAACTTGACCTAGGAGAACTGTTGCATCGCAAATCTCTGTCGCTCCAACCCAAGTTAGCAAGAAAAGGTCCGCAACAAAAACCCAATAGAGACGTTCGGAAAGAACTCGGAACTTAGGAGAACCGATATGTACGGTAGATAAGAAAGGCATAGAAATTAAACTTGCAAATGTTAATGCAATTGCAATTACACCCATAGCTTTGTTTGGAATACTACGTAAAATAGCATAGAACCAACAAAAAATATTATATTACACTTACTTACACCTTAAAAATATTATTGAATCATTAAATGGCCCTGTTAAATCAATTTCTGAGTCATAAACACGTTTATGTTTATTTCTCATATCACGCACTTCTTCACGAATAGCATGTAGTTTAGCATGATTGCCTTTATTAAAAATGAAAGAGTCACGCCAGATAGAAAATTAAAGATACTTTACACCCACCATTGTATTATTAAAATATTCAATAATAAATTTAATATTATCAATACGACGTATGCTAAAAATCGATTTGGAACCTTTTTTATTAGTTTTAGGGCTATGAACATTGGCGCTAATATTTAAAGCATTTCTAATATACTCTAAAATTTGAATATCGTATTTTTGTGCAACATTAAAGCCATGCTCTAAAGTGCCTTGATTACGTGTTTCAATTATATGAAAGGAACCTTCGGCTTCAATAAAACCAACAATCCAACTTTTAGAAGGAACTTTATGTAAAAAAGGAGATTTATAAGACAATGGAATATTGCTCATACGCTGTTTTAATTCAGCAAATCGAGGACTGTATGAATCTTTAATAGATAAAGCCTCTATAAATAAAGAGTAACGCCAATATTTAATACTATGCATTGAATAAGTATTAAGTAAAGGCACAACTATATTTCTAAGATCATCTTTACTTACAATTCTATAATCATAGTTATGATTATTAGGGTCTTTAGCACAAATGTAACCACATTGAAGCATATCTTTAATGTAATTTAATAATTTAATATTATAAGCACTCTGTGAAAGTATAAAAGCACAATAATGATATGTACCACTAGGGCGTGATGACGCTACAATAGTAAAAGTACCATAACCTTCAACCAATCCAACCAACCATTCTATAAAATTAATATGAGTCTTTGACGAAGGCGTTGAGATAACAGTATTTTTATTAACACTTTTAATAGAATTTGTGCTGAATTTTAACTTACTTGTGCTGAAAAGCGCGCTAAAAGTACGCAATAATTGTGATAAATGAATACAATTATATACATGATGATAGAAATTAATATTATTATGATAATAATATCTGAAATGATAATAATAGAAAGGTGTAGAGTTAAGGTAATACGCGTATAAGAACGCCTATTAATCTTTTAATAGTTTAGACTATGTCATTATTAAATATTTAATTAAGTATTTAATATCTAGTATATAGTCGTTGAAGATGATATGTTTTAAAAACAATTATTAAAATAATTATATAACGCAGCCTACAGCCGCTAAGGCGGTTTTGCCGCCGGTTATTAACTGCTCAATGGTTTAACAGTTAAGAGTTTATCTTTTAATAACTTAAGTATTTTAACGTATCTTCTTGCTAGTTTTCTTTATAAAAAGAGATTCTAGCATATAACCAAATTATGGAATTTAAATTATATTATAATTCAACCCCTGGTTCAAGGAAATACCACTCAGGAATAATGTGTTGTGGTGTAGAATATGGGTTAGCTGGAATTAAATTATCCGGATGCGAGGTCTTAAGTTAATTTAGTTAATTTAGACCTTGGACAAGCTCATTTACCTAATTTTATGTATTAAGTATACACATTTAAATATCATTACTACTATTTCTACGTTTATCTGTACCTGGACGATAACGTCCTGTGGAGTGGAGATTTCGATTTTTATATCATTGGGCGTATGACATTATGTGGTTATATTGACTGGTCCCCCTCGCTCCGCCGTATTATGTGACGTTGTCGCATAACAGCGATTCCATCGCGGAGGCGCCTGTAAGCGGAATTTACGCTATTAATAGTAAGATTTTAAGTAGAAGTAGTATAAAAGTGTATAAAAAAATAAGGTAATAACACGTATTGTCTCTGAGAATCTGGTTTTTAATGTGTTAAAAATATATGAAAAACCATTTTCTGCTGGTTCTAGTACTGTATAATAATAATAAGAATAAGAATAAGTTCCAGCATATAGTGTTAAGATAAATATTGTTATTGTTATTTCTACAATATCGGCCACAGGATGACCTAATAATTCAGGATAAAAGAAAACTAAATATGCAAAAGCAAATAGTAAGAATAATAAGCCTAATAAATCTTTTGATGCAAAATATACACTAAATGGTACTGTACTAGTTTGAGTGTTTACACCTAATGGATTAGTACTACCATATTGATGTAAAGCAGCAATATGGAAAATAGATAAACCAGCTAAAATAAAAGGTAAAGTATAGTGTAAACTATAAAAACGATTTAAGGTTGGATTATCAATACTAAACAATGTGTTAACAGTCAAATATATATTGTATATATATAATATATAATATATAATATAACTGTACGCTACTAAAAAAGTAGATCGGACTGTATCTTAATCTTTTTAGATTAATTGACACTTTAAATATAGTGCAAACTATAAAGTATAAAGTGTGTAAAAGGTATGTGTTAAGTGTTAGCATAATTATCTAGCACCAGATTATCTGACGCTGAAACATAATCCGGCACAGAAAGGATGCATCCTTAGGCATTATAACTTAATAATCCATAGGAATATTAAGAGAAGGATGTTTGTTATTGGTACGCATTTCGTTCAACCATTTTAAATATTGTTCGCTTTTATAACCTTTTAATTTGATGGGAGTATCTTTAAAAAAGAGATAACATTCTGTATACCATGTTTACTTGTAGTATTAATAACATAAGAGTGATTATTACCAGTAGTGTCTAAATATGGATTACTTTTAAAATTTAAACGCACTTTAATAGCCGTTATTATTTGTAAACCATTAGTTTTACAAACGCCAAATAGTGCTGTTTTATTACTAGCACCAGAAGGTTGAAATGTACTAAATGTAGCTTTAGCTTCAATAAAACCAACTAACCAACTATCAAAATAAGGTAAAGATAATATGTCTTCTACTTTATTAATAGGTGTTATAGATGGTCGAATATACGCAGGTAAAGTGTCAGAGTATACATAGTTTTGTAATAAACAAGTTCTAAAATGAACATAATCATAATGTTCACTTGTTAACATATTATATTCATCAAAGATTGGTATAATTAAGTCTTTTAAAATTGGTTTTGAACTAATTTTAAATCGTGCCAATTCAACGGTTCCTCTTTTACGAGTTATAATTGAACCATAATAATTTAACATAAACTTAATCTTGTGCAATAATTGAATATCACGCAAGCCTAATTCAATACAAAATTCATATTTGACATATTTACCGTTTCAGTTAATGCTAAAAGAACCATCACCTTCTACAAAACCAATTAACCACATTAGATTTCTTGCGTTCAGTCTCTGAAATTTATTATTTAACATATGTCCATTAGATAAACATGATAATCTATTTATCTTGTAAGTATGTATGAGACCAGTTAAAGTAACTTCTGTTTTTAGTATTCAAGGGATAAAGCCTGCTAAAAAAAGAATTCTTACAAAACAACTTTATTGTTTTGTAAGACTGTTTAAATAATAAACCTGCTGATTGGGTTATCGTATACAACATTCTCACATTATTTATAAGGTAGTTATACGCGTATAGACTAATATTTACTGTTACGTCTAAAAAACCTATTCCAGCATATAGCAAGATACTTAAAACTACATTACTGTAGTCCGTGGCTTCAATATTCATAAAACCACCCCATAACCAAGAAACTACAGTTTTACCAATTACTGGTAATACAGTTGCTAAACTTGTAATAACGGTGGCACCCCAGAAGCTCATTTGACCCCAAGGTAAAACATACAAATATCCTTCATATAACCATTATATAGCGCGGCCTCCGGCCGCTTTAGCGGCGAAGCGGCCGGCATTATATTGTTTCGTATTATATGAACCTGTACTTCTCGAAGAAGCCTTGAACTTTTATTAATTAATAAAAGGGATATTCCGACTATACATTAAGCATTTAATTACTGACATTTATAATAGAAGTATACGATAGATACCTATGACCCCTAAAGATTAGGGGGTACTCGAAGATAGAGTGAGATATCCATCTTCTGAAATTTAAGTAAAAAAACACCCATCGATGAACTAGTCTGTAGCGGCCCATATCCATTATAATCTTTAAAAATATAATGAACTGCATAGAACCGACGGTCTATAGATTGAAACAAACCTTTTTAACCGTAAGCATCGACATCGCAAATTACTGGGCGCCCTCCGGGTTATTAGACTTTGTCTAATAACCCGGCCTTGCTTTGCAAGAATGGTTCCCTCGGAGAATACACTTCGTGTATTCTCTTGAATGGAATCGAGGGTTTTGAGTCTGCGACTCAAAACCCAAGTTACTACGGGACAAAGGAACCACCGCAGACATCGTTGAGAGCGCCAAGTCTAGGACTCTTTATAGAGAGGACCCCCTACGGTCCTTGAAAAGCATACACTACACGTAGTATATATTTTTCACATCCTATTAATTTTTAATTAAATTTACTATGAACATAAAACAAAATCGCTAATCTGAATATCTTAATATACCCTTACTTCACTTTTATTGAGCGTGCTTATACAGAAAAATTAACTTAGGCATATAACTAGCCTTTTAACTGAGCCCCCAAAGGTACAAGGGGACTATATTAGTTATCGATTTTTAAGACTCCTAATTCTCTAAACAGTTTACCACTTTTTAAATATTTACGGACGGTTTTTCGATTAATAGAAAAAACTTGACTAACTTGTTGTATAGATGTATATCTAGATAAAATGTCACCTTCAGCATTACACAAAATAACGTTTTTACCTTTAAATAAATTATCTTTGTTTTTTAACAAGAATTCCGTTTTAAAATTTACATCCGAAAAACGCTCCTTAGCTTTTAATTTAAGTTGATCCCTGACATCTTTTGTTAACGTTTTACCTTTATTTAAATTTCCAATTTGGTTTTTTCGTTCTTGTGAATAGTTAATTTGCATTTTATGAGGCGTTTCATCTGTATGTTTAAACCCAAGTGAAGAACCTGCATAGGTTAAAATGTTATAAATAGGTTTTAAATAAGAAATAAAGAAAGATTCCCTTTCTAATAACTTTAAGTGATTAAGTTTTAAGTTCTCTTTATTTACAAAACCATTAAAATATTCAACAATATGAAACGAAAAGTTTTGAATACCATATTTATTAATCCCACGAAGTAACGGTTTGTTCGAACTTTTTAAATGAATACAATGATTACGGAAACGCGTATTAATACGGTTACTACTAGCACTACCAACATAAAAATTACCATTAATGTTATTCATAACAATATATACACCAGCTTTTTGCTTATTTTCTTTTTGAATATTTAATTGAGTTGAAATTAAATGTAAATTATAATAGGACTTTACTGGAGTAATATTAATTTTGTTATGATTTTTTGTGTTTAAAATAATTGGTCCAGGTAATGCTGCATAACATGCATCACATGCTAAGAAGAATACACTTCGTGTATTCTTCTCAGAGGCCGACCATATACTAAGATAGTCAATGTGATTAATATCCATTATTATCAATTTAAAAGAATTAAAAGAATTAAAAGGATTAGCCAATGCCGGGAAATAAACGAAGTTTATTTCCCTCAGTTCACGCGCCAATGGTGCGCAGGCGTCAATTATAAGGTTTTTAGTCCATATAAAAAGTTTTTCAGGGTTAAAATCAACTAAGAATATAATTGCGTCATTAGATATCCATTTTTGGCTATGAAAATAACCAATAAAGGCAGTTACAACCATAGCTAATAAAATAACTACGCCTGTAATCCAAACCATTTCTCTAGGTTGATTACCACTGGAGTAATAAACACCACGTAAAATGTGAATATACACAACTACGAAAAATAGACTAGCACCATTTGCGTGACCATAGCGTAAAATCATACCAGATGGAACGTCATTCATTAAATGAACGACACTATTAAACGCTAAGTCTACATGTGCAGTATAATGCATTGCAAGTAAAATACCTGTAATAATTTGACTGAATAAAACAATACCGGCTAAACTACCAAAATTATAAGCATAACTTAAATTAATTGGAGTAGGGTATTGTACTAAATGTTGGTTGAGGACTTTTAAAGGCCCTAATTTGTGTTGAAAACGCATTTATTCTGCTTACCTTGAAAGTTGTGCGAGGAGAATACACTGCGTGTATTCTCCAAGTTCCCTTTAGGCACGGGGGAGCAATGAGAACGATACCTCGTAAGAGCGAGGAGAGCATAGTAGTAGCACAACCCGGTTTTCTTTAAAAAAAATTAATACCCCCTTATAAATTGAAATATTTATATAGGTTCCTGCTTCATGCAGTAGGTTCCTGTCGGAAAATTATCCGGATTTTTCTTAGCCCGCGCGTCTCCGGTCTTGCTTTGCAAGACCGGGTTATTCAACTATGTTGAATAAGCCGGCAGAAAAGACGGCGCAGAGCGCGCGACGCCTAGATGATATTATATTAATTTATGCAAAGCACACAAAAGGCTTAATTACGAAAATTGGTAAATAGAATAATAAAATAACACAAGCAGAAGTTAATGCTACACGTGTTTCCATGCTATAAATATTTGTAGTAGGAATAATAGTAGCAGCACGTCTAATTGAACAACTACCAGTATAATTTAAGAAACGTAAACTAATAGCAACGGAGGCGTTCCAAAATAAGCGGATGATTCTTAAATAATAAACTAGAGATACAACAGTACAAATTAGAGCAACAATTAAAGTTGTAAATAATCCAACAGTAGATGCATGCCAGAAAATAAAAGCTTTACCAAAGAAACCAGCTAAAGGAGGTAAACCAGCTAAAGTTAAAGAAACAACAGAGAATAGGTTTTTATCATGTAAATTCCATAATAAAAATTGACTAATAATAATATATAAACCTAAATGTTGAAATAATGAATATTCACCAGCGGATTCTACTGCTAATAACATTAAACCCATTTCATTAATTGTACTATATGCAAATAATGAACGTAAAGCAGGTTGATTATAAGCACTAAAAGAACCTAAAATTAAAGAACCAAGAGAGAAAAGTAAAACACTAGAATAAGAAATAGTAGTTTGAAAATTAGAAAACCAAAAACCAAATAAACTTAATTTTGGAATTGTACTAATATATAATAATAAATTACGTTTAACACCACTATAAATATGAGTAACCCATAAATGTAAAGGTGCAGCACCTAATTTAAATAATAAAGCACATAATACAAAGTAAGAAAAATAAGAGGTGGAATTAGCGTTAACATATTCAAAATTATTAATTAAACTAAATGTAGTACAACCTGTAGTTAAATAAATATAACTAAACCAGTATAATAAAACACCTGTAGTAAAGGCACTTAAAACAAAGAATTTAATAGAAGCTTCAACATTAAAACTAGAAGAAATTTTACTAGACATTAAAGCACATAAAACAAAAAAACAAAAGTTTTGTGCTTCTAAAGTAATAAAGAATGTTAAAAAATCAATACTATGTAACATAAAAACGTTACCTGTAAATGCTAATAATAATAATAATATTGATTCAAAATTTCTAAAACTACCCATTACTACACTTGTTAATATTGCTACTAATAAATCAATAGAAGGATTAAAGGTTGAAGAACAACTTTCAATATAAAAACCTATTGTTAATGCAATAGGTAATAAACGACTAATAAAATAAACATCAGTTAAATTAATATTTTTACATCTTAAACTAAATAGTCCATATACAATTACGATAATTAAACTTATTAAAAAATCTAATTCAATTAAAGAATACCAAAACATTTATTATTTTATTTATGGTCCCTCGCCGGGTTATTCAACGTAGTTGAATAACCCGGCGAGGGGCTCGGAAAACCCCCGACGGGCAAAGCCCGGAGGGAACCAGTGGAATCGGGGAGGCGCCTCCGGTGGAAAAGACGGCGGAAAAGGCGTAAACTTGGTTTATTTTCCTTAGCCCGCGCGATAATGTCGCGTGGCGGCCCCCCCCTTCGTTTCGAAGGGGCTAGACTGCTTATACGATGGTTCCGTCGTCCCTTTAGGAGCTCGGCAAGAACACCGTTTATATAATATTTTATTTTATTAAAATAAAAAAGGTAATTAGTGAACAATTGTAGTTCTTAAGACTGGTAATTGATTAAATGTATGATTAGCTGGAGTAGCTGGTAATAACCATTCTAAACTAGAAGAAGTAGATGGTGTTACAGTATCTTTATGTTGTGGTACTAAAGCAGTTGGACCTGCTAATAGTAATACAGATAAGAAAGAAATAATAGAACCGTAAGAAGCTAAAGCATTCCAACCAGCAAAGCTGTCTGGATGATCAAACACTCTACGTGGAGCACCTGCAAGACCCAACATATGCATTGGAAAGAATGTTAAATTTACACCAATGAATAATAAGTAGAAGTGCAATTGACCACGTGCTTCATTATAACTTAAACCAGTCATTA
>SL_7KL_010_BRINEDRAFT_10000276_pt1 | contig 23807 bp, 22 predicted proteins | sample SodLak_010_BRINE_FD_10663 | JGI IMG/M metagenome (IMG submission 10663)
TAAAATAACTGACAGAATTACTCCCCATTCAATCAGAGACTTCTTACGGGCACTATTTTTATCTGATCTATTTTCCATGATAAATTACAGGTGATAGCGGAGTTATCCGTTTTTAAGATAGAAACGTATTAAAGTTGATAACCGGCATCAATCAGAAAAAGTGTATAAAGTGATAGACAGTAATAGTTTTTACTAATTTACGGACGAATTTTAATATCTACCTTACCATTATTTTGTGAACTTTTTTTCATCACTGATAAGGACTGCTGAACTCTGTTGGAAATTTCTTTAAACCGAATTGATGATTCAGATGCGGGATCGGAAGCCACCACGGGTGTGCCATCATCACTGGTTTCGCGAATCTGCTCACGAAGGGGTACTTCTCCCAAAAATGGAACTTCAAGGCGCTGTGCGAGTTTTCGGGCTCCGTGTTTGCCAAATAGATAATATTTTTTTTCAGGCATATCATCGGGTACGAAATAGGCCATATTTTCAACAATCCCCAAAACAGGTACATTAACTTTGTTGAACATGGCTACCCCTTTTCTTACATCATCCAGCGCAACTGCCTGTGGTGTGGATACTATAACTGCACCCGAAAGCGGTACTGTTTGTACAATTGTCAGCTGTATATCACCGGTTCCGGGAGGTAAATCCAGAATAAGGTAATCGAGCTCACCCCACTCCACTTCCTGCATAAACTGTTTAATGGCGCTGGTTGCCATGGGGCCGCGCCAGATCATAGCCTGATCGGTATCCACTAAAAAACCCATTGAAACAAGATGTACTCCATGTTTTTTGATGGGTACTAATTTCTTTTGTGTTGTAATATTGGGCCGTTCCGAAACACCAAACATTGTTGGTACACTGGGGCCGTAAATATCCGTATCCATTAAACCAACTTTTGCACCTGTTTGAGCCAGGGAAACAGCAATATTTGCAGCTACAGTTGATTTTCCCACCCCTCCTTTTCCGGATGCTACGGCTACAATATTTTTTACTCCGGACAGAATCGGTTGCTGTTCAGGTTTTGGGGTTGATTTTTGGGGTGATTCATCAGTACCATCAAGCTTCCTTTGAAGTGAAATATTGATACCTACCGTGATATCAAGTATGGCATCGGGATCAACAAACTTGTGAACGGCTTTTGCAGATTCTTTTTTTAGAAAATCTGCGAGGGAATCATCTTTTTTAGGTAGTTCAAGGGTAAATGAAACATACTTATCCTGTATGATCAAATCCTGGACTAAGTTCAGAGATATCAGGTCTTTTTCATATTCAGGATGAAATACATGCGAAAGTGCGCTTTTAATCTGCTCTTTATTAATGGACATAGCTGTTTTAACTTCTTGGATTTAGTACCTTACAAAGATAACGAGAAATTGAGCTAAACTAAACGGCGATGAGTTTGAGTTCGTTCTGAATTCTTATAATCCGTAAGTTAGTGTAGTAATATTAATCAGATGCAGATTTTATTATTGTTTTAGAAAAGTGAGAAACAGCATTGTTAGTGCTTAATATTCTGCAGATAGATTAATTATAATCAGCTAAGAAGTAAAAAACTAAAAACATTATGTCTAAGAGAACACCTCTCTATGCCCAACATCAGAAACTGAATGCAAAAATTATAGATTTTGGTGGGTTTGATATGCCTGTTCAATATGCAGGTATCAAGCAGGAACATACTGCTGTCAGAGAAAAAGCAGGCATGTTTGATGTTTCCCACATGGGAGAATTCTTTGTGAGGGGTGAACATGCATTGGAACTGATTCAAAAAGTGACGATAAATGATGCATCGACCCTGAAACCGGGAAAGGCACAATACACGGCAATGTGTTATGAAGACGGAGGTATTGTTGATGATCTTTTGGTTTATAAACTCTCGGATAATGAATACATGCTGGTAGTTAATGCATCAAATATTGAAAAGGATCTGGAGTGGATTAAATCTCAGAATAGTGTTGGTGCAAAAATAGAAAACAGGTCAGATTCCATAGCTCTGATTGCATTACAGGGACCAAAATCGGTTCGAATACTCCAGAAATTGACAGACAATAAAGTTTCAGATATATCATTTTATACCTTTGAAACAGGAAGTGTGGCGGCACAGCCTGGGGTTATTATTTCAGCTACAGGATATACCGGCGAAAAGGGTTTTGAGCTCTACATCGATACATCAAAAGCTGATCCGGTTGTAATTTGGAACTCTTTGCTGGAAGCCGGAGAAGAGTTTGATTTAGAACCGGCCGGACTTGGAGCCCGGGATACGCTGAGGCTCGAAATGGGATTTGCACTGTATGGGAATGACATCACTAAAGATACACACCCCCTTGAGGCAAGAATGGGCTGGCTTACAAAGTTTGACAAAGGTGATTTTATTGGGAAAAAAGCTCTTCAAAAGAAAAAAGAAAAGGGTTTAAACAGAAAGCTGATGGGTTTTGAAATAACTGAACCGAGAAATGTGCCCAGATCCGGTTATGATATTACAGATAAAGAGGGAAATAACATTGGATTTGTTACCAGTGGAACACAATCCATTACTTTGAATAAAGGTATAGGGATGGGTTATATAACAACTGATAAAGCTTCAGAAGGCGAAAAGATTTATATTCAAATCAGAAAAAGACAAGCTGAGGCAGTCGTTAAAAAGCCTCCATTCATCAAAAAATAACAGAATTATTGCATGACTAATTTAGATACACTCGACGTATTTTTTTCATCTCAGTCTTTCCAGGAGGAAGAGCTGAGAAATAAAACCGTGGTGGTTATCGATGTGCTAAGAGCCACATCAACCATTGTTACCGCCCTTATGAACGGGGCAAAAGCCATTATCCCGGTTGGGGATATGGGCGAAGCGAGTAAAATTTCGCAAAATGTAGACTCAGACAACTACCTTTTATGCGGAGAAAAAGACGGGATAAAAATTGAAGGTTACGATCTTGGAAACTCACCGCTGGAGTACACACCGGAAACAGTTAAGGGAAAAACATTGATTTTCAATACTACAAATGGCACTAAAGCCATCAAAAAATCGATGGGTTCTGCCAATATTTATATGTCTTCGTTTCTGAATCTTAGCGCCACTGTAAATGCCCTCCGGGAAAATGAAAAAGATGTGGTTCTGGTATGTGCAGGATGGAAAGGACGCCTTGCCTTTGAAGATACTTTGCTTGCCGGCTGTATTATTCACAAATTGAATGATGGAAATCTTTCTTCAAATGCCCGGGATGGCGCAAAAGTTGCGTTTGGGTTGTATGAGAAATTCGGCAGTGATATAACATCGGTTATACATCAATCCAATCATGCTACCCGGTTAAAAGATTTGATTGGAAGTGAAGATATTGATTATAGTTGTCAGATTGATGTAAGTCATCAACTTCCCGCTCTGAAAGAAGGAATGATCACAATTTAAAATGGCAAAAAGCAAACGTTCAGGTTCATTTTTCAGCAGTTTTGACAATACCAGGAAAATGGAGGTGATCGGCATATTGATCATGGCGGTCGCTTCTCTGTTGTTGTTGAGCATAGCTTCCTATCATCCGAATGATTACGGAGTGGTGAAATCACTTTCTCCAGCTCATTTTTCCAGGCAGATCAGGGTGCTGCAATGAGAATCAGCAACTGGCTGGGAATGATGGGCGCATATATATCCTACTTTTTCGTTCATGTGCTGTTTGGGTATGTAAGTATTTTAATACCTGTAATGATTGCGGCTGCAGGCTGGTTCTTTTTCAGGCTTAAACCGATCGAAGAGCTGGGCTGGCCATTGGCATACGGGATTTGGATGATGGTGCTTCTCTCAACAATTTCGGGTTGGTTTTACAACGAATACCAGGCTTATGAAATGGTGTGGAGCGGTAGTTCGGGCATATATATGGCCCAGATACTGCAAAATATTACCGGTATTGGTTCCATAATTATTTTAAGCGTGCTTCTGTTGGTTTCACTTCTCATTCTTATTGACAGGGATTTGCAAAGTACTATGGACAGAGTAAAGGGGTGGTTTTCTGATGTAAAAGAAAAAAGCGCTCAAAAAGTTGAACAGAGAAAGCATGAAAAAGTTCAAAAAGAGGAGATTAAACGCAGGCAGAAAGCTGAGGCTGCTGCAAAAGAGAAAAGCAGATCCGGCACGGCTTCCAAAAGCTCTATTGATGATATTATAGAGCGATCGCAGGCCGAAGACTTAAAAAGAGAAGAGCAGCGCAAAAATGAGAGTGCAGAGCTTGATAAGAGACCACCACGAGCTATTCTCGATAAAGAGCCCGATAAAGTGATTGACGAAGATGATGATGTGGATATGTCTGTTTTTGTGGGTGAAGGGGATGAAGAGGCTAACGAAAAAGAGCTGGACAGAATTAATAAAGATAAGGCCAAAAAAGTACCGGTTATCAAATACAAATTTCCGGGTACAGACCTCTTGAACTCACCCCCTAACGAGGGGAATGAAGTAGATCTTGAAGAAATTAAGATCAACAAAAAAATTATACTTGATAAGCTAAAGAGGCATAAGATTGAAATTCTCGGTATCAATGCAATTGTGGGACCCACGGTTACACTTTACGAGCTTGAACCCTCACCCGATGTTAAAATCAGCAAGATTGAAAGTTATGCCAACGATCTGAAAATGGCTACCGCTGCCCATGGCCTGCGTATCATAGCACCCATACCGGGCCGCTCAGCAGTTGGTATCGAAGTGCCCAATAAGACCCGGGAAATTGTTTATATCAAATCTGTAATTAACACCAAGAAATTCGTTGAAAATGATCTTGAACTGCCTATAGCGCTTGGAAAGACGATTGAAAACGAAGTGTTTATGTTTGATCTGACCAAGATGCCTCACCTGCTTATTGCGGGGGCAACAGGATCGGGTAAATCGGTTGGAATTAATACTATTATTACCTGTTTGCTTTATAAGTGCCATCCCGATGATTTGAAGTTTGTACTTATTGATCCCAAAAAGATTGAGCTTTCGCTCTACAGAAATATCCAAAATCATTACCTGGCAATACTTCCAGGATCAGAAGAACCGATTGTTACCGACACTTCCAAGGCTCTTGAAACGTTACAGAGTGTAACCAAAGAGATGGATGAACGCTATGAACTGATGAAAATGGCGATGGTGAGGGATATTAAATCGTATAATGAGAAGTTTAAAGCAGGCGAACTTGAAGATGAGCTGGGGCACAGGCACCTGCCATATATCGTAGTGGTTATCGATGAACTTGCTGATTTGATGATGACGGCGGGCAAACAGATCGAAGAGCCGATAGCGAGACTTGCACAGCTTGCCCGGGCAATTGGAATACACCTTGTGGTGGCAACACAGCGCCCATCGGTAAACGTAATTACCGGAACGATTAAAGCGAACTTTCCGGCGCGAATGGCCTACCAGGTTGCTTCGAAAGTGGATTCGAGAACAATTCTGGACTCCGGGGGAGCAGATCAGCTCGTGGGTAATGGCGATATGCTTTTTTCCAACGGTGCAGGCATGACCAGAATACAAAATGCATACGTTGCTACTGAAGAAGTTGAAAAAATTACATCTTTTATTGGTCAGCAGCGCGGATATAAGAAACCTTTTCACCTGCCTGTGATAGAAGAAGAATCAGGCATACCCGATCCGCTTGATGATATTGATGATTTATTTAAAGATGCGGCAAAAATTGTGGTGCTGCATCAGCAGGGATCCGTTTCGTTATTACAGCGGAAACTGAAAATTGGTTATAACAGGGCCGGCAGAATTATAGATCAGCTCTATAATGCAGGCGTTGTTGGACCATATCAGGGCAGTACGGCCAGAGATGTTAAACTTCAGGAAGAAGAGGAGTTAGATGATGTATTTGAAGAACTTGGTGTATAAGGTATTTATTTTTTTAGCTGTTTTGGCAGTATTGCCGGGATACGTAACAAGTACATCTGCCCAAAGCACGCCTGTATTTGATGAATTGAAATCTTTATTCGAAAACGGATATGTTTTTGAAGCGGAATTCAACCATCTATATGTAGATAATTTTACAGGTGCCGAACAGAGTACAGAAGGGCATATCTGGATCGGAAAAGATCAGTATAAAATCGAGGGTGATTCTCAGAAAATGATCGTTGACGGCGAAATATCAAGGGTTTATGATCAATCAAAAAATCGAGTGATAATCAGTGAGTATATCGAAGAAGAGGACGATTTTGCCCCTTCAAGAATGCTCCAGGGAGTAGATGATACCTTTGTAGTTTCTGAAACAGAGCTCGATGACGGCAATATCGAAATTAAAATGATTTCAGAAGATCCGTTTTCCATATTCCTGGAAGTTGTTATTGTCTTGGATCAAAATCGAAATCCGCTGCGAATTGAAGCCATTGATCAGGTCGAAAATGAGCTGATTACATCATTTTCAGCCGGTAATTTTATTGAAGAACAAGCCGATCTGTTTGATTTTTCTGTACCTGAAGATGCTGAAGTTATTGATCTTCGGCATGATTCCTGATGAACAAGCGCACATTTAACATCATCCTGTCCATTCTTGTTGCGGGCCTTTTTATCTGGCTGGCCGTGCAAAATGTAAATCTGTCTGAACTCTGGAGCCAGATTAAAACGGTGACATTTTACTGGTATCCATTTTTTTTGATCGCCATGCTTTTCAGTCACTTTTTACGGGCAGTTCGATGGCGTTTGTTGCTGAAAAGCGAAGATAAATCAATCCCTTCCTCAACTCTTTTTGCCGGCGTAATGCTTGGTTATGTAGTAAATAATTTAATACCCCGTCTTGGTGAAATATCCCGACCGGTTTATGTGGCAAAGAAAGCCGGAACGGACACAAGCAATTTACTCGGAACTATTGTATTTGAAAGATTATTCGACCTGGCTACAATGTTGCTAATCTTACTATTTGCAATTTTGTACCTGGTAAGCGACCTGGAATTGATTCAGCGTATTCTGGGAATTGAAGGATGGTCTGCAGCAACGTATCTCTGGATACCTGTAATCATCCTGGTCTTGATAGCAGGAATAATTCTGTTTTACAAATTACTGGTTTTACTGGATGAAAAATCAGTGATCACAAATTCAATCATAGCCAAAATAATCACATCGGCAAGATCATTCGGTGAAGGAATGGTATCCCTTAAAAATGTGAAAAACTGGCCGCTTTTTTTAATACTAACAGCAGGTATTTGGGGCGGATATATTATAATGACCTATCTGCCGTTTTATATGTTAAATTTGCAGGCTGCATACGGAGTTACCCTGAGTGATGCGGTTGTTCTTACACTGGTTTCTTCAGTAGGTGTTAGTATACCCACGCCGGCCGGTGTTGGGTCATATCACTTGCTGATGCAGCAGGCAATGTGGCTTCTTTATGATATTCCACTCGTAACAGCTTTAACCTATGCTACGGTTGTTCACGCAACAACAGTTCTGACCGTATTTGCCATTGGTCCCGTTGCACTTTGGTGGGATAAGTATTATACACTTCAAAAGTAAATTACCCGTTAAGATTGGTGTGATGCTGACATCGATATAGTAACTGAAACTTAAATTTAATACTGCACTATCAGTAATACCTGCTTTGCATAGAAGATGTAAATGGAGTGCCCAAAACCTTTTTTACAACTTTCATCAAATAACACGGTAATATTTTTTATTTTTAGAGAATCAAAACATCCAAAATGATCAGAAACACATTTGCATTAATTTTTATTGGCCTTTTATTCTCTTTTCCAGCCGTACTGTCTGCTCAACAAGAGCAGGTTGAGCCGGATCAGGCCCTTTTACCTGATATTGATCCGCAGGATATTGAAATCCGAAGTCAGTTTCAGGCTCGTTTTCCGGGACTCAGACGCCAGCCGATTCTTGGTTTCAATCCGCGCTCGCGCGTTTTTCAAATAGACCCTGACCGGTCACCATTCATAGAGGATGAATCTCTTGCGGTAGGGAGCCTGCCTATTGGTGAACTCGACCGTCCGGAACCACCGGTTTATGAGAGGCTGGGATACGCTTCACCCAAAAATGGTTTTGCACGAGTTGGGATCGGGAGTTACATCACTCCGGAGGCAGATCTTTACGGAATTATGCAGCTTGGAAGCAGAAACTGGGTTTCTGGGAACCTGAATTTTGAGTCTTCTGACGGGCATCTGGATAGCTTTGACAGCTCCTACAGAAATTTTGATACGCAGATTCAGTCGTTTTCTAAAATCAGGGATAATACAAATCTTAGAACCAATCTCTCTGTTCAGTCTAATTTTAACCACATGCTACCTTTGGTTTCAGACAATGAGAATTTTGCAGATGTAGTGACCCGAGTTGAGCATGCAGGTATTAAAGGGGGGGTGAGCCTCGACATTGCCCGCACAGCATTAACCGGTATAAAATTTAATGCGGGCGGCTATGGTAATAAATTTGATGTTACTTCCGATCTCGGCACATTTGAAGGAGTACTGCAAGAGTGGGGCGCACATGTAGCCGGTGAATATTCAAGGTTGGGTCAAAATGTAGAAGAAGTGCAAAAAGTACGTGTAGAGACCGAAATTGGAGGTATTGATGCACCTAACAGAAATCAAACTTACTGGTATATTTCGAGAATTTCAGCAGACTACGAACGCCTGTTTAATTATCAAACTGGAGTTGATGCAAGTTTGGGCGTCTCCGGGGTTACTGATGCAGCCGGAGATTTTATATTATATCTTTCACCGGAATTAGAAGTGAGTCATACGCTTAGGGATGGATTCGAAGTTCGGGGCCGTGCATTTGCCTCACCCAGCCATCGATCGGTTCAAAGCATTCAGAGTGAAAATCGTTTTCTTGATTTAACCTCTCAATTCGAACACCAATTTGAAAAAACTGCACTGGGTGAAATAGAAGTCGAACCCTTTTCGGGAATGAGAATTTATGGCGGAGCTTCGTACAGCGAAATCAATAATTATCTTTATTACGCTCGGGAGACAAATCCTGGTTCAGAAATTGAGTCCGGTTATTTTCAGGCTGAATATTCTGATGCGTCTATTTTTAAAGTCTACGGCGGCCTTTCGCAGGAATTACGTGCTGATATTATATGGGTCAGCGCTGATGGATATTGGCAAGATCCCCGGCTTGACGATAACAGAACCATCCCATATGTTGAGAATATTGGCGTGAAGGGAACTGTTTCATTTCGTCCAACCCGTCAGGTTCTTATTGAAGGCTGGGGTGAATTTATTGGTCCGCGTGAGTTTGTTGGTGAAGATGATTTATCAGCATACTTTATGATGGGAGGTACGTTTGAGATATCATTAACCGAGCGGGCCGGAGTTTATGGAAAACTTTTAAACTTACTTGATGATGAATACGAACTCTGGCGTGGATATCCTGAAAGAGGGTTTCAGGGTTATGTTGGATTTACTTATCTATTTTGATCTATGAATAAAGAGTTTGTGCATGCATTTAAAGAGGTTATTCGCGACCAGCTTGTTGGTAAGAACAAAGTGGAGCTGGAAGGGTTTGGAATTTTTGCAGTTGAACATCGCGAACAGCATCAAAAAAAGTATGATAATGGCCGGGTTGTGGTTATGCCACCCACTGATGTAGTAGTTTTTAAATCTAACACCGGTACCCCCGATGAAAATTGATAAAGAAAAGCTTGTTGAAATGCTGGTTGAAAAAACCGGCATGGAAAAAGATGAGGTAGAAAATCAGCTTTTACAGCTTATAGATCGTATAAAAGATGCTGCAGAGCGGGGAAAGGCTTTAGAAATTAAAGGGTTTGGGTTATTCTATTTTGATGAATCAAACAAACTTACATTCGATCCTTCTGAAGAGCTGAGCACAGAAATCAGTTTTAAGTATGCAGGAATGAAGCCTGTTGAGATTAATCCTGAAAGAGATACATCTTTTGTACCTGATCCGGTATCGGGTGAAAAATCAACGGATAAGCCGGAATCTAAGCCTGAGCGCGTATCCATTTTTGCTCCGGATGAACCGTTCAGGTCGGAAAAACCTGAAAAAGAAAAAAAATCCGATAAGACTGAAAAAGTAGAAAAATCTAAAAAAAGCGAAAAAGCTGCTAAGACTCAGGTGTCCGAAAAAGCTGCTCAACCCAAGAAGAAAAAACCATCCGTAAAGAAAAAGAAAAAATCATCTCCAAAATCCTCAGATAGTATAAATAATATAATAATTTCGATTGCGGCAGTTATATTGATCGCGGTACTTATATTTGGCTACTTTTATTATACCGATTCAGTAGATACAATGACGCAAACCGGAGCAGAGTCGCCCGCACAGCTGCAAACACTCGATCCTGTACCGGAAGAGACCCCCGAAATGGCAGAAACTCCGGAAGTTATCCCGGAGATGGAACAGGTTGACCCGGCTGAAGTAACAGAAGAAGCTGATGATGCAGGCCAGCCGGAGGTTGTGCAAACAACTTACGGGCTGATGGGCGACTTAATGGAGGATGCCAATGATGGATACTCCATAGTGGTACACTCTTTTAATGATGAGATTAATGCGAGATCAACTGCTGCTGAATTAAACGGAGACGGATACCGTGTACTGGTATCTTCAAGATCCGTTAGTGCCGATACGGTTTGGAGGGTCAGTGTAGGCCAGTTCCAAACGTTACAAAGTGCAGTTGAAGCAACAAACGAACTTCCATCACCTTACAACACTCAAAATTTCATTCAACGTATACAGATAAATTAACATCTACATGAAAAGCATTTATTTCTCCTTTCTACAAGCCCAGCCAACAGAGGCCGATACCCTTATCGAAATGTTGCAAGAAGAATCATCTATGTCGTTTTTTGAAATTCTTTCTCAGGGTGGAATATTGATGATTCCACTATTTATCCTATCTGTTCTGGCAATTTATGTAATTGCTGAGCGCTGGCGAACACTGGAAAATTCAAAAATGGATATTCCAACCATGCTAAACAATATTGAAAGCCTTTTAAAATCCGGTAGTCAGCGACGTGCCATTCAGTATTGCGAGGAGTTTGATAAACCATTAGCCAGGATATTGAAAGTTGGAATTTCACGTCTTGGCCGCCCGATTCAAAGTATTGAAGATGCTATTGGCAATGCCGGTAAAAAAGAGATTTTCTGGCTCGAAAAAAGAATGAACTGGCTGGCAACAATTGCCGGTGTGGCACCGCTTATCGGATTTACAGGTACGGTAACCGGTATGATACGGGCCTTTATGGATATTCAGTCGCTGCAGGGAAATGTAAACCCAAGTGTTCTTGCAGGTGGTATCTGGGAGGCGTTGATTACTACCGCAACCGGTCTGATTGTGGGAATTATTGCCTATGGATTCTATAACTTTTTGCTCGGAAAAATTAACCGAATGATTTTTGAGCTTGAAAATGCATCAACCGATTTTATAGACTTGCTGCAGGCGCCATCATCAAAAAAAAACCAGGAGAATAAATAATGGACTTCAGAAAAGACAGCAATAAAATGGAGCCATTAACGATGTTTTCACAATCATCGTTAACGGATATTATCCTGCTGCTGCTCATATTTTTTCTGTTAACATCTTCTTTCGTTACCAATTTTGGCATACGAATTAATGTGCCACAGGCAGAATCAAGTGTTACTACAGATGCACAGCAGATATCTGTGGCTATAACTCCTCAGGGCGACTATTTTGTTGATGGTGAGCAGTTTGCGAAAGCAAATGTATCGACCGCAATAAGACAGGCATATCAGAATAAGCCAAACAGTTCGTTAGTTATAAGAGCTGATCGAGATGCTAAAATTGAAGATGCCGTGCATGCAATGAATATTGGTCAGGCCTTAAATATGAATATAGTGATGGCAACGGAGCGTGATTGACCTGGATGTTAGAATGGATTAAATCAAATATCGATGAAGAAGACCGATTTGGGCTTGGAATTACCGGGGCTATACACCTGGTATTACTGCTGATAGCGCTCTTCTATATGGTTGATTTTTCGGTGGACCAGCGCCCTGCCTTCATTGATGTTACGCTCGGTGAATTCAGAAGCGGTACGATTGCCGATCAGGCAGAAGTGCAGCGCGAGGAAGTGGCAACTCGCCCTAATCCCGCTGAAACTGAACCCGAAGATCCCGATCCGGAAATCACACAGCCGGTCGAAATTCCTCAAATGCCCGAAGAAGATGTTACCAAGCCGGTAGATTTACCGGATCAAACCGAAGAAATTGAATCAGAAGAAGTAGTAGAAACACCTGATACAGATATTATTGATCCCGAAGCAGTTGATGAAACCGAAGAAGTTATTGAAGAGGAAGTACCGCCTCAAACACGTGAAGATGAACAGGTTCAGGAAGGTGTAACGGAAAGTGGTGATGTACGTGGCACAACCGGCGACCCGAATGTTGACCAGGGGACGGGAGCCACGCCCGATCGTTCAGCACCTTACGATCTTGAATGGGAAGGAGAGTTGAATCGATCGCCCATGGTGCAGCCGCTGCCCGACAACAGAACCAATGAAGAAGCTGTAATTACAATTCGATTTGAAGTTCACCCGGATGGCTCACTCGGCAGGGTAATACCACTCAGAAAAATGAATCCTGAACTCGAGCGAGAAGTAATGAGAACCCTGCGAAGCTGGAGATTTTCAAGACTTCCTGCCGGGGTGCCTCAGGAAGCTCAGTGGGGAACGATAACTTTCCGGTTCGTTCTGGATTGATAAAAGATCTTAAAAACCGATTTCGGTCATGAGCCTCGACTTCACACCTGAAGAGTTTGATCTATTCCTTGCCAAGACAGCCGATATTATAAAAGAACTGTACACCGAAAAACTTGGCCGAAAAGTATTTGCGGGCAGATCTCCGGACGAAGTTATGCAGCTTTTTGACGAACAACTACCGGAGGGAGAATTCGATATTGACCAGCTTCTCAAAAAAGTTCAAAAAGATGTTATCGGCTCGGCCACAATGAACATCGGCCCGCACTATTACGGATATATAACTGGCGGGGGAAACCAGGTGGCTATTCTCGGTGAGATGATTAGTGCTTCTCTGAACCAAAATAACCTTAAATGGCATTCCTCTCCCGTCAGTACCGAAATGGAAAAGCTCGTTATAAAATGGGTGAGTCAGTTTATCGGCTATCCTGACTATTCTGCAGGTGCTATTCTTGACGGAGGTTCCACCGCTAATTTTAATTGCATGGCCGTTGCCCGTAAAAATATGGCTCCGAAAACAATGTCGGAGCAGGGGATGTACGGATTGAAACCGATGACGATTTATGTATCTAAAGAAGGGCATTCCAGTTTCGATAAAGCTGTAGATATGCTTGGAATTGGAAAAAAATATCTTCGCAAAATTGAGGTGGACAGCGAGTTTAAAATAGATATTCAGAAGCTTGAAAAGCAGATTAAAAAGGATAAAGAAAACGGCCTGAACCCGATTTGTGTGATAGGAATTGCCGGAACTACAAATACCGGCGCAGTAGATGATTTGGACAGGCTGGCTGATGCAGCTGAAAAGTTTAATCTTTGGTACCATATTGATGCCGCTTATGGAGGTCCGGCAGCAGCAGTCAATTCAGTTGCTCATCTGTTTGAGGGACTTGAACGTGCTGATTCTGTTGTTATTAATCCTCATAAATGGCTCTACGTACCGTTTGAAGCATCCTGTATACTGGTAAAGGAACCGGAAAAATTGCGTAAAACATTCAGCACCATTCCTGATTATCTGAAGTCGGATCAAAATGATGACGGGCGCACGGATATGATGGAATATCAGCTGCCGCTCACAAAGAGTTTTAAATCGCTGAAGGTGTGGATGACCCTCAAGGCTTTTGGTTCAAAAAGACTAATTGAAACCATTCAAAAGGATATTGACAATGCTCTTTACCTGGCTGAACTTGTGAAGAATTCAGATGATTTTGAGCTGATGGCACCGGTACCGCTTTCCATTACTTGTTTCAGATATGCAACTGCCGGTTTGGATGAGAAGTCAACAGAAATCTTGAATCAGAAATTGATTTCTGAAATAGAACAGGATGGGCGAATTTTTCTAACGGGTACCAAAATAAACGGAAAAACTGCCTTGCGAACGTGCTTCATAAATCCGCGAACCGGCCGCGAAGATGTGGAGTGGATTCTGGAAGTAATCAGAGAACTTGGATTGGATATTATTGAAAGAAGTATAAATTGAATTCTTGTAAACGGAACTTTTCTGTTATATTTAGCCTCTATTTTAAATCTTATTCCCGACTATGAAAAAATGTATAACGGTAATTTTGGCAATGATTTTTCTGATTTCCTGTGGTTCTGCAGAAGAAACTGATATGGAAACAGAAACAGAAATTGAAGTAAGTGAGTTTGAACAATTTTTTACTCAACTGGGTCAGCAATGCGGAAATGCTTATCCCGGCGAATTAACGCTTGAACCTGAGGGGGATGATATGCTTGAAGGCGATGAGCTGCTGGTTGTCCATTTCAGGGAGTGTGAAGGAGATCAATTGAAACTCCCATTTCATATTGAGAATCTGGATGGCGAATGGGATCGTTCAAGAACCTGGATTTTTACAAAACACGAAGATGGTCTGGAGCTTCGTCACGATCACAGAAAACCTGATGGAAGTGATGATGAAGTAACGATGTACGGGGGGTATTCAGTTAATGAAGGAACCGCAATCACGCAGGAGTTCAAATCCGTACCCCGTACCGAAGAAACAGGTATTTTCCGTGGGTGGAGAGTTGAAATTGAACCGGGTGTGAGATATACCTATGGAACTATCCGGGGAGAAGAATGGTCGTGGAGAGTAGATTTTGACCTTAGTATACCGCTTGAAGAAGAGCCGCCTGCGCCGTGGGGACATGAGTAACAATTAAGAAAAGATGATTCGGTCTGGCGCGATATTTTTTATTCCTGCCGTAAAGCAACGATCGGGTCAAGCCGTGAGGCTTTCCAGGCGGGATAAAATCCGAAAAACACTCCAACGATAGCCGAAACACTAACGGCCGCAATCATCGCTTCCGTTGAAAAGAGTGCAGGCCAGCCGGCGTAGTTCGCAATAATTTCTGTGGCAATTACACCGAGTAATATCCCCCCGATTCCACCCAAAAGACAAAGCACTACAGATTCGATCAGAAACTGCAAAAGTACATCGGGTGACTTTGCACCTACAGCAAGTCGTAAACCCACTTCACGGGTTCGTTCGGTTACGCTTACGAGCATCACATTCATAATGCCGATTCCCCCAACAAACAGAGAAATACCGGCTATGGAGCCCAATAACCATGTCATAATACGGGATGTTTCAGTTGCCGCCTGTGCCACATCTTCCTGAGTTTGAACGGTAAAATCATTTTCCTGGTAAGGCGCTAACCGATGGCGTTCTCTCAGCAAATCCGTAATTTTTGCTTGTGCAATTCCCATAGATTCCTGGTCGTAAACCTGAACATTTATAACCATGGCGTGGGTTCTGCCCGAAACTCGCTGAAATGCAGTGGTATATGGAATAATAACAATATCATCCTGAACAGAACCCATTAGTGACATTCCTTTTCGGGATAAAACACCGATACACGAAGTGGCAACCCCCTTACTCTGATGGTTTCACCAATAGGGTCTGCACCCTCAAACAGCTCCTCAACAATCGTCTGGCCAACTACCGCTACCTGAGATGCCCGGCCAATATCTTCTTCTGTAAACATTTCACCGCTTTCAATAGGCCACTGGCGTATCTGCAGATAATCGGCCGACTGGCCGTAAACCCGGGTTGGCCAGTTTTGGTTACCGTAAACCAATCTGCGCTGGGATCGGACTTCAGGACTTGCGGCAATGACTTCCGGAATTTCATCACGGATGGCTATCGCATCTTCAACAGTGAGCGTATTTGCACTGCCGCCACCTATGCTAACCCCACCCAATTGTCTTGCTCCGGGAAAAACCAATACAACATTCTGTCCCAGCCGGTTTACCTGTTCTTCCACTTCGGCGCTCGCTCCCTGCCCGAGCCCTACCATCACTATCACAGCAGCCACACCAATTATGATGCCCAATGCAGTAAGGATTGTCCTCATGCGGTTTCGGTACAGTGCTTTTACAGCAACATATGGAACTGCAGTCCACTTCATGACTCTATTTTATTTTCAAGTTCTAATTCAGCCTCGTCTTTCCAGTTTTTTAAAGCCACGGAGGCCTGTATAGGATTAACTCTTTTGTCTGATTGGATTAAACCGTCTCTAAGTTTGATAATTCTTTCCGAAAACCGGGCAATATCAGGTTCGTGAGTTACCATTAGTATGGTCAGTCCATCAGTATTTAATTTTTGAATCAAATCAATAATTTCCAGGCTTGTGCGGCTGTCAAGATTTCCTGTTGGTTCATCAGCCAATAATATATTTGGTTTCGAAACCAAAGCGCGCGCTATAGCAACCCGCTGCTGCTGTCCGCCCGATAATTCATTCGGATTATGATCCACTCTGTCTCCCAGCCCTACTTTTTCGAGGGCTATACGGGCACGATTATGAATTTCACTCCAGCTCAGGTTATCTTCACTGTACAGAAGCGGTAGTTCTACATTTTCAAGAGCTGTGGTTCGAGGTAAAAGGTGAAAATTTTGAAAAATAAACCCAATTACGCGGTTACGTATAGTTGCAAGCCGTTTTCGTTTAAACACGGATACATCTTCTCCATTGAGGTGATAACTTCCTGCTGTGGGTTGATCAAGACAGCCTATAATATTCATCAGTGTAGATTTACCTGATCCGCTGGCTCCCATAATAGAAGTAAACTCTCCTTCATTTATTTCAAGGTCAATTCCCCGTAGTGCTTCAACAGCGTGTGAGCCGGAGCTGTAAATACGGGTAATTCCATGTAGTTTAACAACAGCCATAATTAGTACTGTGCCTGGTTTCCGCCGAAAATACTGCGGCTGTTATCGTCCTGTCTTCCCGCCAGAGAGAGGCCAACGGCAAGTTCGTCTCCGGGATTTAATCCTTCCAGTATTTCAGTATAAACACCATCACTCAAACCTGTCCGAACTCTTTTAGCAATGAGCTGATTGTTCTCCAATAGGTAAACTCTGCCATTCATCGATTCGTCTTCGGGGGGATCATCAGGGCGAATATTGTCAGGTAGCCGAGCTCTCAGAGCGGTATTCCGTACTCTTGTAACATCGTGCCGTTCATCCGTAATAACTGAAACTTCGGCCGTCATGCCCGGTTTAAGCAGGCGATCATCATTGTTCACAGAAATGATAGTTTCATAATGAACCACATTATCTTCAACCTGAGGTGCATTTCTAACCTGTACTACTTCTCCCTCAAATTCTCTGTCACGGTAGGCATCCACCTGAAATCTTACCAATTGTCCTTCTGCAACAGAGCCAATATCTGCTTCGGATACATTTGCATGAATTTGCATTTGTCTTAAGTCAGCGGCAATTTCAAACAGAATAGGAGCACTCAGGCTGGCTGCAACCGTTTGTCCCACATCAATATCCCGCGAAATAATCATGCCGTCTGTCGGGGCGGTAATGGTTGTTCTGTCCAGCTCGCGTTCGGCGCGTTCAAGGGCATGGGTTCTAACCCGGACCTGGGCTTCTGCCTGACGAAGTGTTGCACTTGCCTGGTCAGCCTCTGATGGCGAGATGAACTGCCGTTCACGCAGTTCCTGAACCCGCTGCCATTGCATTTGGGCAAGTTCTAGACCGGCTTCGGCAGATTCAAGTTCTGCTCTTGCGGAACTTACCTCCGCTTCGAATGTGGACGGATCGATCTGAGCAATAATATCACCGCGGCTAACCTGGCTGTTAAAATCCACAAAAATTTCATCGATAATACCGGAAACCTGGCTGCCAACTGTTACTTTTTGAACCGGCTGAAGAGATCCGTGAGCCACCACCCGCTGTGAAACATCACCCGTTTCTACAGTTTCTGTATGCAGGGGAGGAAGTCCGGAATCTGAGTCATCAAAATACTGCAATCCCCACCATGTTACCGGACCAAGAATAATTGCAGCTACAATTAAAAATTTTGCAAATTTCATAATGATTTAGCTGGAAATCAGAAATAATTATTGTTGCGAAAGTTCATTAAAAACTATTCAACACGTAAAATGTACAATTAATATGTATTAAAGTGTTAAAAATTCACCGAAGCTGACCGGTAAGTTGTGATGTCTTTTCAGAAAGGGGTTCTAAAATGAACCGAATGCCGGTGGTTGAACTGAAAATTATAAACCTTCAAAATTAACCGGTCGTTTTTCGCCGGCTTCGATGGCTACATCAAGTCTGTTTTGGGGAGGGGGGAGCTGACAAGTTGTAAATTTTGAAAATGCACAGGGTGGGTTGTAGGCTTTATTGAAATCGAGAATAACGCTTTTATCATCATTTTCGGGCTGAGTTACGAGCATATATCGCCCGGCCTGGTAGGTTTCATTCTCATTGGTTAGATCCGCAAACATGATGAAAAACCGGCCGGAGCTCTCTATGGCATCAAGTGTATATATTTCGCCATCAACCGAAAATTCGAGTTTGCCGGGTGAGGTAACTTCTCTTTGCCTGTCTATTACGTCTTCCACGATCATAGTTTTCGGCTCATCATGAGGAATAAAACGCGCCTGCTTATGCCATTCTTCACTGATATCGTAACGGGGAAAACCATCAAATTCATCAGCTTTTGGGGTATCCAGGCTGTAGAGCCGAATTCCAAACTGATCATCCCTGACATCGGAAAACCATATGAGATCGCCATGCTGAACNCTGGGACGATTATCCTCATCATCCAGTATNACCAGCTCATTAACAGGNTCAAGATTATGGGTGACTTCTACATTTTCAGNCACGTTCATCGTGATTTTACTATTCTCAAGATGAAATGTACCGGCATAATCGGCAATCATTCCTTCCGGGAAAACAATGTCATTATCTGAGGCACTTCCAAAGCTGTTTTCTCCTTCATTGAGCCACTGTAAATCAATCATACGCAGCCATCCGGTTGAATCACTTAAAACACTAATTCGATGATCGCTCCATTCCTGAAATTCTTCATCGTAATTATCGGGCATAGGGGCGCTTCCTAACTCGGGCTGTTGAGAACATGAAGAAAAAAGAAACGAGAGAATAAAAATAGTGAGTAGAAATTCTAATCTGAAGTACATTGGGATAATGTGTTTTTAGAAGACAAACAAAAATATAAAAAGTTAATGCCAGAATGGTTACAAAACTATAACAACGTAAGGCCGGATATTATTCCTTCAGGGGAGGATTATTATGCTGAACCGGAAAATCAATACTTGAACGAACATGAAGATCGCGCTGTGGGAATGGAATTTCGATATCCATTTTTTTAAACTTTCGTACAATTTCCTGGTTTAATTCATTTCGGATATTGAGCCTGTCTTTTACTTCCGGAATCCAGACACGAAGCTCCATATCCCAGGATGAATCTCCGAATTGAGTTAAATGAACCTGGTGTTTTGGTTTTTTAAATACTTTTGGGTGTTCTTCTGCCACCTCATTAAGAGCCTTCAGCACATTGTCCAGATTAGATGAATATGATACTCCCACATGAATATGAAGGCGAAAGGATGGATCTCCGTGAGAAAAATTTATCACATTGTTTTCCACAAACTGCGTGTTAGGTACAATTATGGAGGTGTTATTCATGGTCAGAATTTTGGTAGATCGTATGCTTATTTCTTGCACATCACCTTCAATTCCATTCACGTCAACGCGGTCACCAACCGTAATAGGACGTTCAAACATAATAATTAATCCCGATATAAAATTGGCCGTGATGTTTTGAAGGCCAAAACCAATACCCACAGATAGTAATCCAAAAATTACCGCCAGGCTGGTGAGATCAATCCCAACAAACTGAAATGAAATCAGCAACCCGAGCAGAATAACCGTGTACTGAGCCAGTCTGGATAGGGTATATTTAAGGCCGGGTTCTATATCAAATTTATTTAAGAATGAACCCTGCAAAAACCTTCGGACAAACGATCCCAGAAAAAGAAAGAACGTAAGGAATACAAAAAATATAAACATCGACATGATGGTGACCGGGGCGTCTTGTAGCGTAAAAAGCCTCAGCTCCAGAAATTCCTGAAGTCCCGAAAGTAATTCTTGTAATTCCATTAAGATTAGATAGGTAAACGGTGATTAGCTCTCATTCTATTCAAACTAAGGGAAAGTTCAAAATGGAAAAGCGTGAATAGTGTAAAGTTGTTCGGATATTCCGGCCGGATTGTAATTCGTAAAATTAAAACCCGCCCATTCGGAGCCCGATTATGAATGAAAAACCGGATAAATCGGAGCTGCTTGTTCCTTCAAGATCCACACCACCTGCATGTCTGTATAAAACACCGCTATTAATTCGGAACCAGTTAGTGATATTTAAATGCACGTTTACACCGGGCTGCAGCACAAAATACCGGTCAAATGTCCGGTCGAAGTCCAGGGCGCCGCGTTCTTTATATCGAACATTACCTCCTCCTACTAAAAATTGTCCGCCAAAGTGGACCAGTTTGTTGGAATTATTGAGATACTCAAATTCAAAACCACTATAATTTGTTCTGATTTCGGGAGCTTCAAGTTCGGGTTGCGTCCAGTTAACAGCATCAAATTCAGACCTTGTTCGATACCAGCCAATACCCAGGTTAATAGTGTGTCCGTCTCTGAAGTTCAAAACCCATGCTCCGCGGTTACCGCGCAAATAGGCAGCCTGCCCGTTAGCTTCGGTTACTCCGAAAACCAGTGAACCAAAACCGCCATGGTCAATATCGCCAGAAAACAGCGTTTCAGTTTCCTGGGCAGTAACCGATAATGGCACGATAAATCCAATAAGGAATATGATGATTAGAATACGTTTCATAAAAATTTACCGAATTTAAGTGTTATCACTCCCTGCAATCCTGAAAAATCTCTGTCACTATATCCAAATCGGCTGATTCCACTTGTATATCTGTAACTGGCACCTGCTGCAATTCGGAAAAATTTTGTGACGTTTAGCTCGGCATGTAAACCGGGTTCAAAAACAAAGTAACTGTCAACATCTTCATCAACATCCTCAAAGTCACGTTCGCGCAACATCAATCCACCGCCTCCTATAAGCGCAGACATTGTAAAATGGATGAGTTTAATAGAATTATTAGTGTACTCTATTTCAAAACCTCCGTAACCGTTTAAAGCATATAAATTATCGCTGTCAGCTTGAGTGACCGGTGCAAGGTGGTCGGTTGCCAGGCCATATCCACCACCGCCCAAAGAAATAGAATGATTTCGGTCGAGGCTCATAATCCATCCGCCTCGCCCGCCTACCCAAACACCGGTTGAGCCGGCAACATTACCGATTTTTACTACGGGTCCGCCAAAACCACCGTGAGATACATCACCGTCAAATAAAGTTTGTGCCTGCTGGCCATACAGAGAATAGTTTAAAAAAGCCGGACTGAGAAAAACTGCAATCAGCAATGCTGCAGCGAAAAGGTGAGATTTATTCATAATAACCTAAGTTTAATTTCTTGATTTAACAGGTTATTATACGCAAACTTTATAGAGTGGTTGCGTGAAAAAAAGAAAACCGTCAGGCCACGAAAAAGGTGCCTGACGGTTTAAAAAGAAATCAAGAATTTACTTCTTTACATCAACTCGCCAAATTTCTTCGGCATAGTCGCGGATGGTTCGGTCGGATGAAAACTTACCGACTCTTGCCGTATTCAACAGCGCCTGCCGGTTCCATTCATCTTGGTCTTTAAAGAGCTCGTCAACTTCGCCCTGTTTATTTACATAGGCTTCGTAATCGGCTAACACCAGGAAGTAATCGCCCTTGTGGAGCAGTGAATCAATAATAGGCTTATAAAGCTCATCGTCATCATTAAAGAATCCGTCCCGAATTTGGTCGAGTGCTTTTTTCAGCTCATCGTTGGCATTGTAATAATCCCATGGGTTATAGCCCTCAAGTCGCAGTTTGTCAACATCATCAACGGTGTTTCCGAAAATAAAGATGTTTTCATCACCAACTTCTTCTTGAATTTCGACATTGGCGCCATCGAGCGTACCAATAGTAAGTGCACCATTCAGGGCAAACTTCATATTTCCGGTTCCGGATGCTTCAAATCCGGCTGTGGAAATCTGCTCAGAGAGGTTTGCTGATGGAATCATTTTTTCGGCAAGAGTTACGCTATAATTTTCCAGGAATATAAATTTCAGCTTATCACCAACGTCTTCGTCATTATTGATTTTTTTGCCCACATCATTCATCAGTTTAATGAAGAGTTTGGCCATTGTATAACCCGGCGCGGCTTTTCCGGCAACAAGAATGGTTCGCGGAACCACATCCATATCCGGGTTGGCCTTAATGCGGTTATACTGTGTAATGGCATAAAGTGTGAGCATCAACTGACGCTTATATTCGTGAATGCGCTTGATCTGAATATCAAACATCGATTGGGTATTAACCTTAATACCCTGCTTATCTTCGATGTAATCAGCCATTTTTTGTTTGTTTTCCTGTTTAATCTTCACAAACTTTTTCATGAAGGATTTGTCATCAGCAAACTTCTCAATTTTCCTGAGCTGATCGAGGTCGGTTACCCAATCTTCCCCGATTTTATCGGTAATATGGTCGGCAAGTCCGCGGTTGCACTGTCGCAGCCATCGGCGGGGAGTAATTCCGTTCGTTTTGTTTGTGAACCGTTCAGGATACATTTCATAAAAATCTTTGAAGAGTGTTTTCTTCAAAAGGTCACTGTGCATGGCAGCTACGCCGTTTATTTTCCGTGAGCCGACAATTCCCAGCGATGCCATGTGGATTACGGGATCTTCACCATCGCCTACAATCGACATACGGCTCATTTTGCTCTTGTCATCGCCAATATTGGCATGCACTTTTTGCAGGAAACGCCGGTTGATTTCATAAATAATCTGAAGGTGACGCGGCAGCAGATTTCGTAACAATGATACCGGCCATTTTTCGAGAGCTTCGGGAAGAAGAGTGTGGTTAGTATAGGCCATTGTATTCACGGTAATATCCCAGGCTTTATCCCAGTCGAGCCCCTCTTCGTCAACCAGCACTCTCATAAGTTCCGGAATGGCAAGATTTGGGTGCGTGTCATTACACTGGATCGCTACTTTTTCAGGGAGTTTACTCCAGTCGTCGTTGGTTTTTTTGAACCGGCGTAAAATATCTTTCATGGATGCCATCACCAGGAAAAATTCCTGCTTAAGCCGGAGTTCCTGTCCTACAAACATTTTATCATTGGGATATAAAACCCGTGAGATATTCTCATTGAGCTGTGTATCACGGACCGCATCGATATACTGGCCCTGGTTAAAACTCTTCAGGTCAATGGATGAAGATGAAGATGCTTTCCAGAGTCTCAGATTGTTAACTACATCGTTTTTATAACCGGGAATGGGTGTATCGTAAGCAACAGCCAGTACATCATGAGTGTCTTTCCAGTTAAATCGGAGATCGCCATTGCCATCGTGGAAAGCATGCGAATTTCCGTAAAAAGGTACGTTGTACTGGATCTTGGGGCGTACAATATCCCATGGATTACCGTACCGTAACCAAAGGTCCGGTTTTTCAATCTGGTAACCATTTTCAATCTGCTGATAGAAAATCCCAAAATCGTAGCGAATTCCATAGCCCATAGCGGGAATGCCCAGCGTGGCCATAGAATCGAGGAAACAGGCTGCAAGACGGCCAAGTCCTCCGTTTCCGAGTCCGGCATCCCATTCGGCCTCTCGCACTTTGTCGTAATCAAGCCCGGCTTCTTCCATCGCCTCGGCTGCCACATCCTGCAGGCCCAAATTCACCAGCATGTTATCGAGCAGGCGCCCGATCAGATACTCCATTGAGATATAATAAACGCGCTTGGAATCACTGTT
>SL_7KL_010_BRINEDRAFT_10000278_pt1 | contig 23682 bp, 22 predicted proteins | sample SodLak_010_BRINE_FD_10663 | JGI IMG/M metagenome (IMG submission 10663)
GCCCGGAGGGCGGCCGCCGACAGCAGGGAGCGGGACGCGCGGCTCAGGCGTCCTCGCCGTCCTCCTCGTCGAGGTCCTCCACGTCTTCGGGGTCGGGGGCGTCGACCAGCTCACCGGCTGCGCTGACCACGAACCAGCGGTCGGCGCTGCCCTGGCCACGGACGTCACCGGCCTCGGTGTCGACCACGAAGGTGTGCAGCGGGGAGCCCTCCACCACGATCTGCACGCCGCCGTCCTCACGCTCGACCGTGGTCACCTCGGCGTCGACCTCGTCAGCGATCTCCGGCTCACCATCGACGAGCACCGGCTGCCAGACCTGGGCGCAGTCACCGACGCACACGACCTCCGCGTCCAACTGATCGATGGCGCCGTAGGTGGTCATGCCCTCGGCGGTGACGATGTGGGCGCCGAGATCGGAGTCCGCGACCTCGACCCCGGTGGTGGTCACGCCGATGGGCGCGTCCGCCGCAGTGTCGTCCGCCGCAGCGTCGTCCTCGGCTGCGTCGTCGGCTTCCTCGTCCTCGGTGGCCTCATCCTCAAGAAGGTCATCATCGGGTTCCTCCTCGGCGTCGACGTCCTCGTCGACCTCCGCGACACCCTCGTCGGGGTCGCCGGTCAGGGCCTCGTCGTCGGCGCAGGCGGCGGCGACGAGCGCGCCGGCCGCGACCAGCGGCAGCAGTCGGGAGCGGAGCTTCACGGTGGTCCTCCTGGGAGCATGGACGGCCCGGACGTCGGGCCGCGACACACCTGACGGTCCCAGAGGGATGCCCGCAACGCTGCGTTCGACCCCGGTCGAACGTCAGCGGCCGAACGGACGAGGCCGGTCGGACGGTCCCGAGGCTTGCGCGAGGTCAGTACCCCAGACGACCGAGCTGCTTGGGATCGCGCTGCCACTCCTTGGCGACCCGGACGTGGGTGGAGAGGAACACCTTGGCGCCGAAGAGCACCTCGAGCTCGCGCCGCGCGGCGGTGGCCGCCTCCTTCAGGTGCGCCCCGCCCCGGCCGATGACGATCGGCTTCTGGGACTCCCGCTCGACGTGGATCACGGCGTCCACCCGCAGGAGATCCTCGCGCTCGGGGTCGGGGGCCACCTCGTCCACGGTCACGGCGATGGAGTGCGGGAGCTCCTCGGTGACCACCCCGATCAGCTTCTCCCGCACGATCTCCGCCGCGAGCTGGCGCTCCGGCTGGTCGGAGACCTGCCCGGCCGCGAACAGCCGCGGGCCCTCCGGCAGGTGGGAGGTGAGCACCTCGACGAGGCGCTCGACGTTGTCCCCGGTCGCCGCCGACACCGGCACGATGTCGGCGAATCCGCCCAAGGGGGCCCCGAGCTCGTCGAGTCGGACCAGCTGGCAGCATCCGTTCCTTGGGCCGGACGCGGTCCGTCTTGTTCGCCACCGCCACGACGGGGGTCGAGGTGCCAGCCAGCTCGCGTGCCAGGAAGGCGTCGCCCTCCCCGATCCCGGCGGCGACGTCGGTGACGAAGCACAGCAGGTCCACCCCTGCCCAGGTGTCACGCACCAGCTCGTTCAGCCGCCGCGTCAGCAGGGTGCGGGGCTTGGCCAGGCCGGGGGTGTCGAGGAACACCAGCTGCGCCTCATCCCGGGTCAGCACCCCGCGGATCGCGTTGCGGGTGGTCCCGGGGATCGGGGTGACGATCGCGACCTTGGTGCCGACGAGGTGGTTCAGCAGGGTCGACTTGCCGGTGTTGGGGCGGCCCACCAGGGCGATCAGGCCGCTGCGGTGCCCCTCGGGGACGGGGTCGTCCAGGCCGGCGAGGATCGCCTCGACGTCCAGCTCGCGCTCCTCCATCTCAGGCCTCCTGCGGACCGGCAGCGGGTGGCTGCGCCGGGATCCGCTCGCTGCCGGAACGGTCGGCGGGCTGGTGCACGCTCGCAGGAGCGGGGTCGGCGTCGACGCCCGCTGCCAGCCGCGCCGGCGTGAACGCGTCCGGTAGCAGCACGCTGATCGGGGAGGAGTGCACCGGGCCCTGCGCTCCGGTGGCGTGGACCACGGCCCGGGGACCGAACTCCGCGATCGTCTGCCGGCACGCGCCGCAGGGGGTACAGGGGGCGTCACCGTCCCCGGCCACCGCCACCGCGACCACCTCCTCACGTGCACCCGCAGCGCACATCGCGGCCAGGGCGGTCTGCTCCGCGCAGGTGGTCAGGCGGTAGGACACGTTCTCCACGTTCACACCCTCGAAGCTGGCACCGGAGGCGGTCACCACCACCGCCCCCACGTGGAACCCGGAGTAGGGCGCGTAGGCGCGGGCACGGACCGCACGGGCCCGCTGCACCAGGTGGTCCACACCGGCCTGACGATCAGCGGTCGCTCCACCGGCAGGCGGGTCGTTCGGGGTCACGGCGGCGCTCCAGCAACTGGGACCGGTCAGCCTAACGAGCCGGAGGCGACCACCCGGACATGATCGACGGCCGGCCCCGCACCGGCCGGCCGTCGATCGGCTCCCCACGCTCCCGCCCGCTGACGCGGGCGTCCCGCAGGTCGTGCTATCCCGCGCGCTCCTGCGCGCGTACCCGCTGCTGCACGCCGGTCCTCACTGGAGGAAGGTGCTCGCGTAGCGGGTCAGGGTGTCCAGATAGTTCGCCCGCTCGAACTGTGCGGGGTCACGCACGGTGCGCTGCGACACCGCACCGGTCATCTCCATCACGGAGCTGTACCCGGTGTCCTGCATCCACGACTCGAGCTCGCCCAGGATGGTGGCGACGTGATCGGGCCCGTTGCGCAGCAGCGCGGAGGTGCTCATGCCGACGCTCGCACCGGCCAGCAGCACCTTGGCGAGGTCCGCACCGGTGTGGATACCGGTGGTCGCGGCCAGCGACGCGTCGATCCGTCCGTGCAGGATGGCGCACCACCGCAGCGGCAGTCGCAGCTCCTCCGAGGTGGACAGCACCAGGTGCGGCCCCACCGACAGCGTCTCCAGGTTGATGTCCGGCTGGTAGAAGCGGTTGAACAGCACCAGCCCCGCCGCACCGGCGTCAGCCAGCTGCCGAGCCAGGTTGCCGAAGGCCGAGTAGGACGGCCCGAGCTTGACCGACACCGGCACGCTCGCCGCGCCGGCCACGGCCTCCACCAGAGCCAGGGTCTCCAACTCGATCTGGCGACCCGACACCTCGATGTCAGCGGCGACGCGGTAGACGTTCAGCTCGATCGCGTCCGCACCTGCCTCGCTGAGCAGCCGCGCGTAGCGCGTCCACCCACCGGTGGTGACCCCGTTGAGGCTCGCGATGATGGGCACCGAGGTGACCTTCTTCGCGTCGCGGACCAGGTTCAGGTAGCGGGCCACCCCGGTGTTGTAGTCGTCGAGGTTCGGCACGTAGCCGGCCGGCGCCTCCGGGTTCGCGTCGCTGCCGTACTCCGACAGGGCCTCGATCTGCCCCGACTCGTGCTCCAGCTGCTCCTCGAACAGGCTCGGCAGGACCACCGCCCCGACCCCGGCGGCGTCCAGGGCCTTCAGCGACGGCAGGTCACCGGTGAAGGGCCCGGCCGAGGCCACCAGGGGGCTGCGCAGCCGCATCCCCAGGTAGTCGACCGACAGGTCCACATCGCCCTCGAAGTCGGGCCCGCTCGGGATCACGTGACCCGGCCCGGGAGGGGCATCGTCCTCGGTCCAGCTGCTCATCAGGACTCCTCCCCGGCCTCGTCGCCGGCTTCCTCATCGGGTTCGACCTCGTCCATGGTCACCGGCGGCAGCGTGCGCTCCAGTCCGGCCAGCTGCTCGTAGTAGCGCCAGCGCTCGTCCACGTCGGCCTGTGCCAGCGCCGCGAGCTGCTTCGCACGATCCGGGTCGGACCGCGCCAGGACCCCGAACCGGCCCTCGGTGGACAGGAAGTCGCTGACCGGCTGCTTGGGCGCCTTGGAGTCCAGCTTCATGGGCTGGGTGTCCTCCTCCTCACCCGGGTGGTAGCGGAACAGCGGCCAGTACCCGGTCTTGACGGCCAGGTCCATCCGGTTCATGGAGTCCTTCATGTCCACGCCGTGGGCGATGCAGGTGGAGTAGGCCAGCAGCAGTGACGGCCCGGGCCACGCCTCGGCCTCACGCATCGCCTTCAGCGTCTGCATCTCGTTGGCGCCGATGGCGATCCGCGCGACGTAGACGTGGCCGTACTGCATCGCCACGACCCCGAGATCCTTCTTCGGGCCGGGCTTGCCGGCGGTGGCGAACTTGGCCACCGCGCCGCGGCTGGTCGACTTCGAGGCCTGCCCACCGGTGTTGGAGTACACCTCGGTGTCGAGGACCAGGATGTTGACGTCCGCGCCGGTGGACAGGACGTGGTCCAGTCCGCCGAAGCCGATGTCGTAGGCCCAGCCATCACCGCCGACGATCCACACGTCGCGGCGGACCAGGGTGCTGGCGACCGCAGCGAGGTGGCGGGCCGCCATGGCGCGCTCGCCGGTGACACCGTCCAGGCGGCGGACCAGCTCGGCCACGCGGTCGCGTTGGGCGGCGAGGCCGGCCTCGTCCTCCTGCTCGGCGGTGGCGATCGCCGTGACGAGGTCGTCGCCGATCTCCGCGGACAGCTCGTGCAGCAGGTGGATAGCCAGGGACCGGGACTCGTCGATCGCCACCCGGATCCCGAGACCGAACTCCGCGTTGTCCTCGAACAGCGAGTTGGACCAGGCCGGCCCCCGTCCGTCGGCGTTGGTGCCGTAGGGCGTGGTCGGCAGGTTCCCGCCGTAGATCGAGGAGCAGCCCGTGGCGTTGGCGATCACGGAGCGGTCGCCGAACAGCTGGGTCATCAGCTTGATGTAGGGGGTCTCACCACAGCCGGCGCACGCCCCGGAGAACTCGAACAGCGGCTGCAGGGTCTGGGTGTGCTTGACGGTGTCGTTGCGGATCTCCGTGCGGTCCGGGTAGGGGATGGCCTGGAAGGCCTTGAACCGCTCGCGCTCGAGGTCGATCACCGTGCGCTGGTCCCCGCCGTCACCGTTGCCCTCGGCCAGCGCCTGGTCCACCGGCGTCATCTCGATCGCCTTGTGGCCGACGTCGGTGCGGCTGACCGCCGGGCAGATCTCCACGCACACGCTGCACCCGGTGCAGTCGTCGGGTGCGACCTGCACGGTCAGCTGCATGCCCTGCAGGCCCCGGTCCTTGAAGGGCTTGGACAGGTAGCTGTCAGGGGTGCCGTCGAGCTCCTCGGGGTCGAACACCTTGATCTGGATCGCGGCGTGGGGGCACACGATGGCGCACTTGCCGCAGTCGATGCAGATGTCGGGGTCCCAGGTGGGGATCTCCGGGGCGATGGAGCGCTTCTCGTAGCGGGCCGTGCCCGTCGGGAAGGCACCGTCCACCGGCAGCGCGGAGACGGGCAGCAGCTCCCCCTCGCCGGCCAGCAGCCGGGCGGTGACCCGCTCCACGAACTCCGGGACGTCGCCCTCCTCCATCGGGGTGAGCTCCAGCGCCCGGGCGATGGGGTCGGGGCGCAGCAGCGACGAGGTCGCCTCGCCGGGCACCTCCACCCGGTGGATCGCGGTGGTCGCCGCCTCGACACCGTCGAGGTTGCGCTTGACCACCTTCTCCCCGAAGCCGCCGTAGGTCTTCTTCACCGCGTCGCGGATCGCCTCCAGCGCCTCCTCGCGCGGCAGCACCTCGGTGACGAGGAAGAAGGCCGCCTGCATGACGGTGTTGATGCGGCCACCGAGCCCGACGGACCGGGCGATCCCGTGCCCGTCGATGACGTGCAGCTCGAGCTCGCGCTCGATGATGATCTCCTGCACGTCGTGGGGGAGCCGGTCCCACACCTCGTCGGCGGCGAAGGGCGCGTTGANCAGCANGATCCCGCCGTGGCGCGCCTCGCGCAGCACGTCGAGCTTGGACAGCAGCCCGAACTGGTGGACCGCGACGATGTCGGCCTGCTCCACCAGGTAGGTCGCGTCGATCGGCGCCTCGGACACCCGCAGGTGGGAGGCGGTCACCGCGCCGGACTTCTTGGAGTCGTAGACGAAGTAGGCCTGGCTGAACCGGCCCGTGCCCTCCGCCAGGATCTTCGTGGTGTTCTTCGCCGCACCGACGGTGCCGTCGGAGCCGAGCCCGTGGAAGATCGCGGCGAGGTCGCGCTCGAGCCGCGGCAGCATGAAGCCCTTGTCCACCTCCAGCGAGAGGTGGGTGACGTCGTCCTTGATGCCGACGGTGAAGCGGCGCTTGCGGTCCTCCTTGGTGAGCTCCGCGTACACCGCAGCGACCATCGCCGGGGTGAACTCCTTGCTGGACAGCCCGTAGCGGCCGCCGATGACGTCCGGCATCGCGTCCCGGGCACCGGTGGCGACCGCGTCGGCCAGCGCGGTGATCACGTCCTGCAGCAGCGGCTCGCCCGTGGCGCCCGGCTCCTTGGTCCGGTCGAGGACCGCGATGCGCGTGGCCGTCTCGGGTACCGCAGCGAGGAAGGCTTCGACGGGGAAGGGGCGGAACAGGCGCACGACCACGGCGCCGACCTTCTCCCCCTGGGAGACGAGGTGGTCGACCACCTCACGGACCGGGCCGACACCGGAGCCCATCAGCACCACGACCCGCTCGGCGTCGGGAGCCCCGTGGTACTCCACGAGCTGGTAGCGACGCCCCGTCTGTGCGGCGAGGGTGTCCATCACGTCCTGGACGGCGCCGGGGACGGCGTCGTAGAAGGTGTTGGCTGCCTCCCGGGCCTGGAAGAACACGTCGGGGTTCTGGGCGGAGCCGCGCAGCGACGGACGGTCGGGGTCCAGTGCCCGCTCACGGTGCAGCAGGATGTCCTCGTCGGGCATCAGGGCCCGGAGCGCGTCGTCGGGCAGCAGTTCCACACGGTTGAGCTCGTGGGAGGTGCGGAAGCCGTCGAAGAAGTGCATCACGGGAAGGCGTGTCGACAGCGTTGCGGCGTGGGCGACCGCCGCCATGTCCTGGGCCTCCTGCGGCGAGTTGGACACCAGCATCGTCCAACCCGTGGAACGGGCCGCCATCACATCGGAGTGGTCCCCGAAGATCGACAAGGCGTGGGTCGCGACCGTGCGGGCCGCCACATGCAACACCGCCGGGGTGAGTTCCCCGGCGATCTTGAACATGTTCGGCAGCCACAGCAGCAGCCCCTGGGAGGAGGTGAAGGAGGTCCCGAGGGAGCCGGCCTGCACGGCACCGTGCAGGGCACCGGCCGCACCACCCTCCGACTGCATCTCCACCACCGAGGGCACGGCGCCCCACAGGTTCGCCTGCCCCGCCGAGGCCCAGGCGTCGGCGAACTCCCCCATCGGCGAGGACGGGGTGATCGGGTAGATCGCCACGGTCTCCGAACAGCGGTAGGCCACGTTGGCAGCAGCCTCGTTGCCGTCCAGCGTCGCGATCTGCGGGCCGGGAGCCTGCTCGCCGTCAGCTGGCACGTCTTGCGTGCTCGCGGTGGACACGGTCGTTGCTGCCATCGGACACCTCTCAGGGGGCGCGCGGTACGGGCGCACAGGGACATCAGCCGAGACGTTATGAGAGGTGTCGCGGCGTTCGTGCGGCTCAAGGTCCCCGGTTCGCGGGACCTCGTGCCCCATCGGCGGCGGTGTCGGCGTCGTTGCCGGCACCGCGCAGCGCCGTGTCGTCGGCTCCCTCGGAGGCGGGCGCCGGTGGTGCCGCGGTGTCCGTGGTGTCCGGCGCGTCCTGCGTCGGCAGCGTCACCCGCACCTTCGCCACGCGACGTCCCTGGAGCTGCAGCACGTCGATGATCGTGCCCTCGAGCTCGATGCGCTCGTCCTCCACGGGCACCCGACCGAGGGTGCCGAACACCAGGCCGCCCACGGTGTCCCACCCCTCCTCGGGCAGGGACGTCCCGAGCAGCTCGTTGAGATCGTCGACGCCGAGCCGGGCGTCGATCAACAGCCGCCCGTCCTCCAGCGGCTCGACCAGGGGCTCCTCCTGGTCGTGCTCGTCGACGATCTCCCCGACGATCTCCTCGAGCACGTCCTCGATGGTGACCAGCCCGACGAACTCGCCGTACTCGTCCACCACCAGGGCGAGGTGGACAGCGTCGGCCTGCAGCTCGCGCAGCAGCTCATCGCAGCTCTTGGTCTCCGGTACGAAGGTCGGGGCCCGGGTGAGGTCCGCCCAGCCGTCGAGCTGCGGCTCGGTCGCCAGCCGGCGGAGCAGGTCCTTGGCGTACACCACACCGACGATCCGTCCGGTGTCCTCACGCGCGTGCACCGGCAGGCGGGAGTAGCCGCCGTCCACCGCCACCCCGACCACCTCGGCGAGCGGTGCGCCCTCGGGCACGCTGACGACGTCCGGCCGGGGCACCATCACCTCGCGTACCAGGGTGTCGCCGAGCTCGAAGATCGAACGGATCATGGCCCGCTCCTCGGGCTCGAGCTCGTCGTCGTCCTCCTGCTCGTCCTCGGTCAGCTCGCGCAGCTCATCGTCACCGGCGTGGGGTCCCGACACCTCGTGGCGCCGCGGCACCAGGCCGCGCCCGGCTACGACCACCGCCGCGGTCAACGGCCCGAGCAACCACACCACGGCCCGGCCGCTGCGGGCCAGCACCAGCCCGGCGGTGTCGAGGTGGCGCAGCACCAGCGTCCGGGGCACGACCTCACCGAGCACCAGGCTGACCACCACCACCAGCAACACGGCCGCGACCAGCACCACCCCGCCCCCACCGAGGTACAGCACCAACCAGGTCGCCACCGCGGCCGTGGTCACCCGGGCCAGCACCGTGGCGACCAGCACGGCGTCCAGGGTGCGGGCCCGGTGCTCGGTCAGCCACAGCAGCGCGGTCGTGCGTGGGACCGCGTCCTCGCGCTCCTCGACCAGCCGGAGCGCCCGGACCACGTTCATCCGGGTGGCCACGGTCTCGATCGCGGCGAGCCAGGCGGTGAGGGCCACGAGCAGCACCAGCCCGGCGATCGCCAACGCCAGCGGATCGCCGCTCACCCTTCGGACGCCTGCGGCCGGTGGCTGGCCAGCAGCTCATCNGTCAGCGCGAACATCTCGCGCTCCTGATCGGGCTCCGCGTGATCCATCCCGAGCAGGTGGAGCAGCCCGTGCACCGTCAGCAGGCGGAGCTCGTCGTGGGGTGACCGGTCGAAGCGGGGCGCCTGCGCTGCGGCCACCTCGGGGCAGAGCACGACGTCACCGAGCACCGCCGGCACGTCCGGGGGCGACTCCCCGGGAGCGTCGATGGGGAAGGCCAGCACATCGGTGGGGCCCTGCTTGCCCATGTGGGTGGCGTTCAGTTGCGCCATCACCTCCCGGTCCACCAGCAGCAGGGTGACGTCCATGTCGGCGGGCACCCGCTGTGCACGGAGCACGTGCTGGGCGAGGGAGCGCAGATCCTCGGCGTCGACGAGGTGGTCCTGCTCGTCAGCCACTTCGACGGGCACCCTCACCCACCCCCGTCACCGGTCGCAGCGTCCCTGACGGTGTCAGCGGCGTCGGCGGTGTCACGGCCACGGCCCGAGGCCTCATCGTAGGCCTCGTAGGCCTCCACGATGCGCTGCACGATGTGGTGGCGGACGACGTCACCGGACCTGAGCCGCGCGAAGGCCACACCGTCGATCCCCTCGAGGATCTCGCCGACGATCCTGAGCCCGGAGGTCGTGCCGCTGGGCAGATCGACCTGGCTGACGTCACCCGTGACCACGGCCTTGGAGTTGAACCCGATCCGGGTCAGGAACATCTTCATCTGCTCCGGCGAGGTGTTCTGTGCCTCGTCGAGGACGATGAAGGCGTCGTTGAGGGTGCGGCCACGCATGTAGGCCAGTGGCGCGATCTCGATCGTGCCGCGGTCGACGTGGTTGACCAGTTCATCGGCCTCCATCATGTCGTGCAGCGCGTCCCACAGCGGCTTGAGGTAGGGGTCGATCTTCTCGTGCAACGTCCCCGGCAGGAACCCCAACCGCTCCCCCGCCTCCACCGCGGGGCGGGTGAGGATGAGCCGGTTCACCTGCTTGGCGCGCAGGGCCTGCACGGCCGCCCCCATGGCCAGGTAGGTCTTGCCCGTCCCGGCAGGGCCGATCCCGAAGGTGACGGTGTTGTCCTTGATGGCGTCGAGGTAGCGCTTCTGCCCCAGGGTCTTGGCCCGGATCGTGCGCCCTCGGTGGGTGATCAGGGCCTCGGAGAGCACCTCGGACGGGCGCTCATCGGCGTCGTCACGGATCATGCGCACCGTCTGGCGCACCGTGCCGCGATCGATCGCGTGACCACGGTCGAGCAGCAGCACCAGCTCCTCGAACAGCCGCGCGACACGGCCGGTCTCGGCAGGGTCCTCGGAACGGATCGAGATCTCGTTGCCGCGCACGTGGATCGAGGCGTGGAACGCGTCCTCGATGGTGCGCAGCAGCTCGTCCCGGGTCCCGAGCAGCGACACCATGGCGTGCTCGCCGGGGACGAGGACCTTGATGGCGCCGACCCCGTTGCCGTTGTCGCGGGAGGGATCGTCGCCCTCGGCACCCGCCGCAGCAGCGATCGTGGGGGCGGTGCGGGCGGTGCTGGCTGGCAGGCTCGCCACGGGTGGGGGTGACTCCTCGACGGGGATGCGGGTGGACCCGGATGCGCCGCTGCAGGGATGCTGCGGATCAGCGCGTGGTCGGACCAGGGTAGCCCCCGAGGTGCGTCCGCGGTCTCAGCGCACCACGCCGACGTCCGAGAGCCGCTCGCGCAGCTCATCGGGCGCGGCGTCGAGGACGGCGGCCAGCAGCTCCAGGTCCCCGCTGCGCACCGTGAGCACGCGGCCGTTGTAGTCGCCGCGCCGGGCCTGGATCGCCGCGGCGTAGCGACGCACGGCCGGCTCGAGCTCCGTCTCGCGCTCCAGGGCGGCGAGGTCGATGACGAGCTCCGGGCCGCGGTCGGTGAGCACCGACCCGGTCCCGATCTCCGGTGGCAGCAGCTCGGACACCGGGACGCGGTAGAAGGTGGCGAGCCGCTGGAGCCGCGAGATCGACACCGCCCGCTCGCCCCGCTCGTAGGCGCCGACCACGGAGGCCTTGAGCGCCCCCTCGCTGCGGTCCTCCACCTCGTGGAGGGAGAGGCCCTGCTGTTGGCGCACGCGCCGTAGCCGCTCGCCGAGCAGGGCGGCGTAGCGTCCCTCGTCAGCAGACATCCCGTCCTCGCTGCGTGTCGGTCGCACCGGATGGCGGTGCGAGGTCGTCCCCAGGACCTCGGGCTGCCGTCGGCTGGCGCGCGACGGACGGCCGTGTGAACCACTCGCTTCACGATACCCCGACCGCGCCCGGTGAGGAAGCACCGTCACCCAGGGAGAGAGCGCATGCGCGGGCGGTGACCGCGATCGCCGTGTGTGCCCCCGGGAGTCAGCCCCACCGCCCCACAGCGGCCGACAGGACGGCGAGGCCGGCCGCTCCCGCGTGCTCGGTGCGCAGCACCGTCCGACCGAGCCCGACGGCCAGCGCCCCCGAGGTCACCGCCTCCGCCACCTCGTCGTCGGTGAAGCCGCCCTCGGGACCGACCGCCAGCACCACGGCACCCGCACCACCCAGCTCCGGCACCACGCTGGGCAGGCCGGGGGCACCCGGATGCGCCACCAGGACCACCTCGTCGCCACCGGCGCCGCGTTCCAGCGACAGCGGCCCCGTCACCCTCGGGCGACGGGGGCGGCGAGCCTGTTCGCTCGCGGCCCGGACCACCGCCTCCCACCGCGTCCGTGCCTTGGCGCCGCGGTCGCCCTCCAGGCGGGGGACGGACCGGGCGGTGGTCAGGACCCGCACCTCGTCCACGCCGAGCTCGGTGGCCTGGCGCAGGACCTCGTCCAGCTTGCGGCCCTTGGGCAGCCCCTGGGCCAGCACCAGGCGGGGGGTGGGCTCGGGTGTCAGCCGGGCATCACCGGTCAGGCGCACGCCGCCGTCGGCGAGCACGCCGGCGGCGGACCAGCCCACACCATCCGCCACCTCGACGACCGCGCCCGGCCCGAGGCGCAGCACCCGCTCGAGGTGGGAGCGCTCCGGCGCGGACAGCTCGCACACGGTCCCGGCGGTAGCGCGGTCGAGCGGGGCGTCGAGGTGGACGAAGGGGGTGAGGCTCACAGCTGGCGGGCTGCTTCAGCGCTGGAACGCGTCGCGCAGCCGCGACAGCGGTCCGCGCCCGCGCTCGTGGAGCTCCTCGCCGCGGGCGGCGGCCAGCTCGGTCAGCAGCTCACGCTGCCGGGCGTCGAGCCCGGTCGGTACCTCGACGCGGACGACCAGCTGCAGGTCACCGCGTCGACCGCCACCACGCATCGGCACCCCGGCACGGCGCACCGTCAGCACGTCACCGGGCTGGGTCCCCGCGGGCACGGGCACCTCCACGTCCTCGCCGTCGACGGTCGGCACGGTCAGCGTGGTGCCGAGCGCAGCCTGGGAGACCGAGACCGCCACCTCAGCGGCCAGGGTGCGTCCATCCCGCTCGAAGACCTCGTGTTCGGCGACCCGGATCTGGACGTACAGGTCCCCGGGCGGTGCCCCCTGTCGACCCGCCTCGCCCTCGCCGCGGACGGGGATGCGGTCACCGTCCTCGAGGCCGGCAGGGATGTCGACGCGCAGGGTCCGGCTGGTCTGCCGGCGCCCCTCACCGGCGCAGTCGCTGCACGGGTCCCCGACGGTGCGCCCGGTGCCGCTGCAGGCCTCGCAGGGCGCGGCCGTGGCAAGCTGCCCGAAGGCCGTGCGCACGACCCGCTGGACCTGACCTGCGCCACCGCAGGTGGTGCAGCTGGTGGGCCCACTGCCGTCGGCGGCACCGCTGCCGGCGCACGTGTCGCAGGCCCGCGGCACCTCCACCTCGACGTCGCGGGCGACGCCGGTGACCACCTCCTCGAGGGTGAGCTCCACCACCACCAGCACGTCACGGCCGGGCTGCTGGCGCCGCGCGCGGCCACCGCCGCCCGACCGGAAGCCGGCGGCCTGGCCGAAGAACGCATCGATCACGTCGTCGATGCCGCCGAACCCACCCGCGCCGAAGCCGAAGGGGTCGCCGGCCCCGGCCCGGCCGTTGGTGGTGCCGTCGTCACCGAACCGGTCGTAGCGCGCGCGGCGCTGCGGATCGGAGAGCACCTGGTAGGCGTGGGTGATCGCCTTGAAGGTCTCCTCGTCCCCACCGGCGTCGGGGTGGTGCTCCCGGGCCTTGCGCCGGTAGGCACGCTTGAGGTCGTCCTCGCTCGCGGAGCGCGGGACGTCGAGCAGCTCGTAGAGGTCAGACACGGTGCCTCACGGATCGGTGCGGGGGCGGCGTCGGTGGTGTGGCGGCGGTGGCGCGCAGCTCAGCGGGAGAGGTCGGTGAGGCTGGCCTGGAGCTGGTCGGCCACGGCACGCACCGTCGCCAGCACCGTGGCGTAGTCCATCCGGGTCGGGCCGAGCACCCCGAGCGAGCCGGCGGTGACCAGCTGGTAGCGCTGGGCCACCAGGGAGGCTGACCGCAGATCCTCGACCTGGTTCTCCTCACCGATCCGCACCGTCGGGCGGTCGTCGGCGGTGGCGTCGGCGAGGAGGCGCGCCAGGGTGACACGTTCCTCGAGCAGCTGCAGCACGCGGGAGAGGTGTTCGCGTTCGAAGGTCTCGTCGCCGGCGAGCGAGGCCTGCCCGCCCACGAACACGTGGTGGACGGTGTCCTCGGCCAGGCGGGGGGCGGCGGCGTCGGCGACCGCCTGGAGGATGTCCTTCAGCTCCGACGGCGCGTCATCGACGACCCGGGCGATGGTGGCGTGCACCTCACCGAGGCGGCGGCCGCGGACCTGTTCGGCCAGCACCGTACGCACCCGGTCGAGGTCAGCTTCCGTGGCGTCCGCGGGCAGCTCCACGGAGCGCTTCTCGACCCGGCCGGTGTCGGCGACCAGCAGCAGCAGTCCCGCACCCGGCCCGAGACCGACCAGCTCGCACAGCTTCAGCCGCGCCGCGTCCACCGCAGGGGCGATCACCAGCGAGACCAGGCGGGTGAGCTGGCTCAGGACCGAGGAGGTCCGGGCGAGCAGGTCCTCCACGTCGTTGGCGTCACCGAGCAGCTCCTGGATGAGCTCACGGCGCGGGCCGTCCAGGGCCGGGTCGCTGCGCAGGTCGTCGACGAACCGCCGGTAGCCCTTGTCCGTGGGCACGCGCCCGGCCGAGGTGTGGGGCTGGGCGATGAAGCCGAGCGCCTCCAAGGCCGCCATCTCGTTGCGGACGGTGGCGGCGGAGACGTCAAGACGCGCCACCTCGACGACCCGCTTGGAGCCGACCGGCTCACCCCGGGAGACGTACTCGGTGACGATCGCCCGCAGCACAGCTCGCTTGCGCTCATCCAGCTCCTCGGCGTCGGCCTCCGGGGCCGCGTCCGGGTGCGGGGCACCCGCTGCCTCGGCGGGCAGGGAGACCTCCACCTGCAGCGCATCCGTGTCGTCGGGGGTCGGCGACGCGGCGCTGAGCGTCGCACGCACGAGTTCATGCCTCGCCTCGGCCATCCGACACCTCCTCCACGTCGCGGACGTGCCGAGGGTACCGACCTGGCACTCGCCGGCCAGGTCTGCCAGGGGCCTACACCTCGATCGCGCCGCCGAGCAGCGTGCCGACCAGGTAGCCGAGCAGGCCCGCACCGCCGCCGATCACCAGCAACCGCATCCCGGAGACCAGCGCCGGTCGGCGTGTCAGTCGCGTCAACACGGCTCCCGCGCCGAACAGCACCGCGCAGCACAGCACGATGCTGATCAGCACCGCGTTGATCCCGGTGGTGAAGATGAAGGGCAGCAGCGGGAAGGCGCCCCCGGTCGCGAACAAGGCGGCGTTGGCGGCGGCCGCGCGGTAGGGGCTGACGTTGTTGTGCGCCTCGACGACGCGTTGCGCCGCGAGCATCTCCGCCTGCGTGCGGACGCTGACGTACTCACCGGCTCCCATGGACACGGCACCGGAGACCACACCGGCGATGCCGGCCACCACCACCGCGCCCGGGCTGATGTTCGCCCCGGCCACACCCATGATGAGGCCGAAGTTGCTCACCACGCCGTCCTGGATCCCGAACACCCCGGCCCGGATGGTGTTCGACCGGTCGAGGCCGTTCTCCGCCCCGTCCTCGGACGCCGGGACACCGCTGCCGTCGGGACCCTGCCCGGCATCCCGCTCGGCCGGTCCTGGAACCTGCACGACCACGTTCACCTCGCTGGGGGGTCGGTAGGGGGCTGCGCGCGGTTCCCGGTCCGCGGGCGGGGGCGCTCCCGGGCGACCTGGCCGGTCTCCGGCTCCTGCGCTGCACCATCCATGACCGTAGCCAGGGCCCTCGCCTGCGTCACCGCAGGTGAGGCGTCCCTGCCTCCGTGGTGACGCCGGACAGCGGGACGGTGGACCGGTGGCGCGGACCGGTACCGCGGACCGGTGGCGCGGACCGGCAGGGCGGGCCGGCGGCGCTGGACTGTCCGGTCGGTGGCACCAGCCGACCTGCCCCCGGCCGGGAACGTGACCTAGGGTGGGGGCCGCACGCGGCCACCGCCGCGCCGTACCGCCTGACAGGAGCACGACCGTGTCCACCACGCCGCCGACCGAGGGGGCTACCGGCACCGGGACCAGCGACGACCGCGACACCTCCGAGGTGATCGCGTCGCTGCTGGTCAACGGCCAGGGCCTGCTCAAGACCGAACTCGAGCTCGCGAAGCTCGAGCTCAAGCGCATCGTCACCGAGAAGGCCATCGCCGTGGGGCTGGCGGTGTTCGGCGCGGTGCTCGGGCTGTTCATCCTCGCCTTCGTCGGGGTGACGGGCGCCACCGCGCTGATGCTGGTCGTCGAACCCTGGCTGGCGTGGCTGATCGTCACCGGCATCTACACCCTGGTGGCGGTGATCCTCCTGCTGGTCGCGCTCCGACTGTTCAAGCGGCCGGTGGTGCCGGAGCACACCAAGGCGGAGCTGGAGACGACCAAGGCGTGGGCGAGCGAGCAGGTGGGCCGATGAGCACGGCAGGCGAGCAGACGACAGGTGCGGGTGCCGGCAGCACGCAGGAGCGCGTGACGGCAGCCGTCGAGCAGGCCAAGGCGCAGGCCGAGGCGCGCATCGAGCACTACAAGGCCGAGGCGGAACGGGCCAAGAACACCGTCTCGGAGATGAAGCAGGAGATCTCCACCGCCGTCGATGACCGCCGCGGCGGTCCCGCGACCTCGGTGGAGGACGCGCAGGCCAAGGCCGCCCAGCTCCGTGCCGGGATCGAGCGTGACCTCGCAGCCCTGCAGTCGCGGCTGCCCGACGCCGATGACGTGTCCGAGCGTGCCCGGTCGCTGGCGGTGACGGTCGGCGGCGGCCTGGCCGCGGTCACCGGGATCGTGGTGCTCGTCGGGCGCCGCCGGGCGGCCCAGGCCAGGGAGCGCGACCTCGAGGCACAGGCCGAGGCGCTGGCGAAGGTCCTGGCACGGGCGGAACGCATCGAGGTGGCCGAGGAGGAGGACGGTGGCGGCCTCGGCCGTTGGCTGCTCCTGCTGGCCGGTGCGGCCGGTGCGGGCGCCGGCCTGTGGTGGTGGCAGCAGCGCGAGGACGACCTCGACGTGGAGGACCTGTGGGGGCCGACCCCCGACTGAGCGCGGCCGCCGGCCCGGGCTACCCGATCGCGATCGCGTCGCCCCCGAGGCCCTCGACGATCGCGATCGCGTTGCGCCGCATGAGCTCCAGGTAGGTGTGCTCCGGGTCACCGGGCGCACCCGGCAGCACGTCGTCGGCCAGCCCGTCGATGTAGCGGGCACCGGTCTCCTCGGCGATCGCCTCGAGCACCGGGGTCGGGAACTCCTCGCTGCCGAACACCGCCGGCACGTCCCGCTCGCGGATCAGGTCGATCACGTCGCGCACCTCGGAGGCCGAGGGGTCGGTGAAGTCGGTGGGCTGCACGGCCGCCTCGTACTCGAGGCCGTAGTCGCGGGCGAAGTAGGTCCAGGCGTCGTGGTAGGTCACCAGGCTGCGCGACCCCTGCGGGATGGTGTCCACCGCGGTCTGGATCGTCTCGTGGAGCTCGTCCAGCGCGTCGAGGTAGGCGTCCCGGTTGGCGGCGTAGGTGGCGGCGCCCTCCGGGTCCTCCTCGCTGAGGGCGGCCGCGATGCCCGCCACCAGGGCGCGGGTGTTGACCAACGAGGTCCACACGTGGGGGTTGGGGCCGAGCTCACTGTCGCCGTGGGAGTGCCCGTGGTCATCGTCGTGGCTGTGCCCGTGATCGTCGTCGTGGCTGTGCCCGTGATCGTCGTCGTGGGAGTGCCCGTGGTCGTCGCCGTGGGAGTGCCCGTGGTCGTGGCCGTGGGAGTGGCCGTGGTCGTGGCTGTGGTCGAAGACCAGGTCGGCGTCCTCGAGCGCGTCCTCGCCGAGCAGGACGATCCGTGCCTGAGCGGGCAGGTGTTCCTCCGCCATCCGCAGCGCACCGTCGTTCAGGGCCAGACCGATGCCGAGGTACAGGTCCGCGCCGGCCAGGGTGATCACGTCGCTCGGGCGGGGCTCGTAGGTGTGGGCGTCGGCACCGGCGGGCACCAGCGGCTCCACCGCCACCCGCGTGCCCCCGACCTGCGCGACCAGGTCGGCCACGGGTGCCACGGTGGCCACCACGTGCAGGACCGGGTCGGCGTCCTGGCCGGCCCGGACGTCCCCGTCCTCGCCCGCCTCGTCAGCCGCTGCCGCGTCGTCAGCTGGTTCGCCCGGCTCCTGCGCGGACCGCGTCGCATCGTCGGTCGCGTCGGTGGCGCCCTCCTCCCCTGCACCGCACGCGGCGAGCACCAGGGCCAGCAGCGCGACCACCGCGACGGGCAGAGCGCCGCGTCGACGGCTGCGCCGGGCGGAACGGACAGCAGGGACCACGGAGGTGGCGGAGGTGGCTGGGGTGGCGGACATCGAGCACTCCAGGTCGGCGTCACGGCGCCGGTGGGACCACGTACTGCGAACGAGTCGCAGCTTACCGCCGTGGTGGGTGCGTCGCCGCGCTCCCCGCGTCCACCGTGGCGGCCTCCCCGGGGCCGGCGTCCACCGCGCCCGGCCCACCGCGGTCGCCGGCTGACGGAGGTCTGCGGGCGGCCCGCAGTCCCAGCCGTGCCACCAGCGCGCTGCCCAGGGACACGCACGCGAAGACCGACGCACCCGTCAGCACGATCGAGGGACCGCTGGGGACGTCGAGGTGGAAGGACAGGTAGAGCCCCACGACCGCCGCCGCCACGCCCAGCAGCGTGCTCACCAGCAGCATCCGGCCGACGGAGCGTGTCAGCAGCCGAGCGGTGGCCCCCGGGATGACCACGGCCGCCGCGATGAGCAGCACCCCCAGCACCCGGACGGAGGCGACCACCACGGCCGCGGTGATGAGGCTGAAGGTCAGCTCCATGGCGCCCGTGCGCACGCCGTGGACCCGTGCCACCTCGGCGTCGAAGGTGGTGAAGACCAGGGACTTGAACAGCAGCAGCAGGACGGCGGCGAAGGCCACCCCCACGGCCACCGCCACGGCGAGGTCGGTGCGGTCCACCCCCAGCAGGTTGCCGAACAGCACGGCCTCCACGTTCACCCGCGTGGGCACGATGGCCAGGACCGCCACACCGATCGCGAAGATCGAGGTGGTGACGATGCCGATGGCGGCGTCGGCGTGCAGCCCGCGCTGGCGGGCCACCGCGTCGATGAGCAGGGCGGACAGGACGGTGGCGCCGATCGCGCCGACGTAGAGGTCCACCCCCAGGGCGAGACCCACAGCCACACCGCCGAGCACGCTGTGGGCCAGGCCGTGCCCGATGTAGCTCATGCGGCGCAGGACCACGAAGGTGGACAGGGCGCCACTCATCGCGCCGACCAGGATCCCTGCCAGCAGCGCCCGGGTGAAGAAGGCGTAGTCGAGAGGCAGCAGAAGCCACTCGGTCACGACGCGAGACCGCGCTGGTGCCAGCTGTCCGTTGCCACCTCCCGGGGGCCGAAGCCGGCCGGTTCGGCATCGACCACCACCACCCGACCCTGGTCGTGCAGGACGCGCATCCGCCCGCCGTAGGTCGCTGCGAGCACCTCAGGGGTCAGCACCTCACCGGGGTCGCCGTCGGCGGTGATGCGTCCGTTGAGGCACACCACCCGCGGCAGGTGTGCGGCGACCGCGTTGAGGTCGTGGGTGGTGAGCAGGACCGTCAGGCCGGTGCGGTGCAGTTCGGCCAGCACCTCGAGCACATCCAGGCGGGTGGTGGGGTCGACCCCGCTGGTGGGCTCGTCGAGGAGGAGGAGCTCGCTGCGGCGGTACAGCGCGCGCGCCACGAAGGCCCGCTGCTGCTGGCCGCCGGAGAGGTCGGCGAGCCGCCGCCCATGGAGGCCGGCGAGCCCGAGACGGTCGAGTAGCTCCCGGGCACGCGCCCGCTCGGCGCGGGTGAACCAGGGCAACCGACGGCTGCTGGCGGCGTCGCCGAGCAGCACGACCTCGAGGACGCTGATCGGGAAGCTGCGCTCCACGTTGTCGAGCTGCGGGACGTAGCCCACGCGGGCCGGCGGGCGCCGGCCGACCGGGGCGCCGAGCACCTCCACGCGGCCGCGGTGCAGGTCGGCTCCCGCCGTCAACAGCCTGAGCAGGGTGCTCTTGCCGGAACCGGACGGACCCACGATGCCGACCAGGGCACCCCGCTCGACGGTCAGTGAGAGCCCGGTCAGCACCCGGCTGCGCCCGTAGCCCACGGCGACGTCGTGCAACGCGATGGCCGGGCTCGCCGACGAGGCTTCCAGACCCAGCTCCAGGGAGCCGAGGTCGATGGGCGTTGCGGTGGTGGAGGACATCGTGTCCACGAGGGGCGGGGCCGGCGGGCAGGTCGCATCAGGTGCGAACGTTTCGCAGTGTACGCCCTCGGTCACGCCCGGCGCAGCCCCTCCGGCCTCGGCCGGCCTACCGTGACCGCTGCACCGCACCACCCGCACCCGTCCCCCGCCCACCTGCACCAGGAGCCGGCACCCGTGGCGCTACCGGTCTTCCTCGACGACACGCACCGCGGACACGACCCCGCCTACGAGCTCAACGCGGGCCGTGCGGTGACGCCGGTCCCCGAACGCCCCGCACGCGTGGAGGCGATCGGTGCAGCACTCGTGGCAGCGGGTCTGCCCACCTACCCGACGCAGGTCTACGACGATCACGTGCTCGACGGCATCCACGACCCGGACATGGTGGCGTTCCTGCGGGGCGCCTACCCGGCGTGGCGGGACGCCGGTGGGCCCGAGGTCATGATCGCCGACACCTTCCGGTCACCGGCCTGGGCCGGCGGTGGGCGCCGACCACGCTCGCCCCTCGGCGCCCTCGGCTGGTACTGCACCGACACCGCGACCCCGCTGGTCGCAGGGTCCTACGCTGCCGCCCGGGCGGCCGTGGACCTCGCCTGCACCGCGGCCGACCATGTGCTGGCGGGGGCACCCGCGGCCTACGCCCTGACCCGGCCGCCCGGCCACCACGCGGGGCCCGCCTACTTCGGGGGGTTCTGTCTGCTCAACCACGCCGCCGCGGCGGCGCAACGGCTGCGTGGTGCGGGCCCCGTGGCCATCATCGACATCGACGTCCACCACGGCAACGGGACCCAGGACGTGTTCTGGCGCGCGCCGGACGTGCTGTACGTGTCGGTCCACACCGATCCCGACCACCAGTACCCCTTCTTCTCGGGCGCCACCGACGAGCTGGGCGAGGGCCCCGGTCACGGCACCACCCGGAACCTGCCCCTGGCACCGGGCACCGACGACGCGGGGTTCCTCCACGCCGTGGAGGTCGCCTGCGAGCTGGCCACGGCCTTCGATCCGGCCGCGGTGCTGGTGTCCCTGGGCCTGGACGCGGCCACCGCGGACCCCCTGGGCCAACTCGAGGTCACCGTCGACGGCTACGCGCGGGCCGGTCGGCTCCTCGGTCAGCTGCAGCGGCCGACGGTCCTGGTGCAGGAGGGCGGCTACGCCCTGGAGCAGCTCGGCGACCTCGCCGTCGCGACGCTGAGCGCCTTCGAGCAGGCCCACGGCTGACGGCAGCCGGCGGGCTGCCCGTCGGGTCTCAGTCCCGGTCCACGGCCCCGCGTGCCACCACGCCGGGCAGGACACCGGCGTCCAGGATCCGCGCCACCAGCGGGTCGAGGGCGGCGAGCAGCGCCTCGCCGGCGTCGAGCCCCAGCGCGTCCCAGGCAGGGGCCGCGAGCTCGTCGGTCCGCGCTTCGATCCGGGCCCGCAGCGCCTGTCCCTCCGGGGTCAGAGCACCGTCGCCGTCCAGCAGGCCACGCGCACGTAGCCGGTCCGCAGCCGCGTCCCACACCGGCTCGGAGATGCCGCGGGTGGTGCCCAGCACCTTGCGCAGCTTCGGGTTGTCACCACGCGTGGTCAGGTGTGCCTCGACGCCGTCCAGCTCCGCCTCGACCAGCAGGGCGACGTGGCCGTCACCGCGGGACTCCCGTATCCGAGTGGCCGCCTGCCACAGCACCAGGGCCGGCGCTTCGGCCCAGGGGACCGAGGACCACGCCGCCGCCAGCGGCCGGCCGAGCGTCGGGTGCAGCAGCGCCGCCTCGCGGGCGAGCTCCGCGGCGCGATCGAGCTCCGGTGCGTCGCCGATCAGCGGGGCGAGCACCTGCAGCAGCGCCGCATCGGTCGCCCTGAGGACCTCCTGCGGCGTGGCCACCTGCCAGGCGCCCGGCAGGGCGTGGGCGATGACCGCGGGCTGGAAGCCGTGGAAGGCGGCGGTGACCACCTCGGGGCCGATCGGCCCGAAGGGTGCGCTGCGCGCGGCCACGTAGCCCACCATCCGGTCGGCGAGCCCGAGCTCGGCGTGGGCCCGGTGCACCTGCGGGGCGAAGTACGCCAGGGTGTGGACCGCCTCGAGCCGTCCCCACAACCTCCGGGCGAGCCGCGCGGTCCCGCCCGCCGCCTCCCCGGTGCCCGCCGTCTGTGTGCTGTCCACGCCCGCACCGCCCGCGCCGTCGCCGCCATCCCGACCGTCGGCACCCTAGCCGCCGGCGCCGGCGAAGGACGGCACCGCACCGAGCCATCGTCCGAACGGCCGTACCGGGCGCTCCAGCTGTGCCGGCCCATGGCCGACCTTCCCCGTGCGGGGTCACAGGGCACGGTCACGGGGCGGGGTCACGGTGCGGGGTCACGACGCGTCACGGCGCGGGGACAGGTAGGTCGATGGAACAGCTCCTGGAGCAGGTCGGGGCCGTGTGGTCGCTGCTGTGGCCGGCCCTGGCGGTCGCGGCCCTGCGGGCCACCGACGTCACACTGACCACCGTCCGGACCGTGCTGGTGGTGCAGTCCAAGCGGTGGGCCGCGGCGGCCGTCGCGGGTGCGGAGGCCGGGGTGTGGCTGTCCGCCGCGGGCATCGTGTTCGCGGACACCTCACCGGCACGGGTCGCCGGGTTCGTGGCGGGCGTGGCCGCGGGCACCGCGATCGGTGTGTCGTTGATCGAACGGCTGAAGGTCGGCTCCACCACGGTCCGGGTGTACGTCCCGGCCACGCAGGTGGGGGCCGACGGCGTCACGGTGGTGGACGGCACCCGGGTGGCTGACGCGATCCGGCAGGCCGGCTTCGCGGCGACGGTGTTCACCGGGCAGGGGCGGGACGGCCCCGTCGACATGGTGCTGTCCACCGTTGCCCGGCGGAAGGCCGAACAGGTCCTGGCCGCGGCCCGCACGGTCGATGAGGACGCCTTCGCCTCCTTCGACTCCAACCCGCGCCCGGTCCTGCACTCCACCGCGGGGCGTGTCTGAGCCGGCGGACGGCCTGGTGGCCGTAGGCTCCATCCTGCACGGACGCGTCCCGACCGGGGCGCGCAGGACGACGGCGATCACGGCGACCACGAGGCGGACGGTGGCTGAGGAGCTCACCCGTGAGGAGGCCGCCCGGCTGCTCGGGCTCGGGCTTCCCTGTTCCCCCGGTCAGGTCAAGCGTGCCTACCGCCGCCAGGCGCGCCAGCACCACCCTGACCGGGGCGGCGACGCCCGGGTGTTCCACGCGCTGCAACGGGCCTACGAGCGGCTGTCGGAGGGCGCCGGGACCGAGCCGCGCGAGCTCGGTGGTCGACCGTCGCGCACGCCGGCTGCAGCCCCGCCCGTCCCGAGCCACGCGGACCTGGCCAGGCTGGACCACGACCGTGACCTGCCCCCGGGGCGCGCACGGCTCGACACCGATCTGCTGGCCAGCGCCCTGGCGCGACCGCACCCCGCTCCGCTCCACCCGCTGGTGGCCACCAGTCGTGCGCCGGGCTCGTTGTTGAACGGTGCTGCCCCCGTGCTCGCCGCTGACCTGACGGCGCGACTGGCGGTGGTCAACGCCACCACCGACCTGCAGGAGCCGGTCGTCCGCATCGAGGTGGTGGGCGGCGCCCGTCGCGCGCGCCGGGCCCTGGAGCGGGCACCGCTGGAGGGGGTGTGGACGCGCAGGCGACGCAGTTCCACCACGGAGCTCAGCAGCGCCGTCCGGCCGGCGGACGACCGTCACGACACCGCAGGGCTGGTGGCATGGCGGGTCGCCCGGCTGCTGGAGCAGCTGTCCTGGCCCCTGCCCCAGTGGACCCTGACGCCCGCGGAGGACATCGGCCGCTAAGTTCGGCAGTCAGGTGTGATGGCATGGACCCAAGGTCGGGTACGCCTCTTGACTGCGAACCCGACCCCGTCGCCCTTGCGGGTGGCGGGGTCGCGTCCGTCTCTCACGCCACCGGGACCGGAAGGTCTCGGCTGCCCGCACTCGGCGGGCTGGCTGGAACGGTTGCGGCCTCGAACGACCTGTGCCCACCCGCACGATGGTGCTGTGCGGGTTCGGTCTCACCTGGTCTCGGCTCGCCGTTTCGAGTCTC
>SL_7KL_010_BRINEDRAFT_10000279_pt1 | contig 23668 bp, 18 predicted proteins | sample SodLak_010_BRINE_FD_10663 | JGI IMG/M metagenome (IMG submission 10663)
CCCGCCATTATTGTGGCGGGAGCGGCGGGTTTTGGCTTCGGCTCTGGCTCGCCTGATTTTCCGAACCTGATCTACATGCTGCAAATGTCGATGTTCTTTGCAGGGGTCGCCACGCTGTTGCAGACGATCACCTTCGGGCCTGTTGGCGCAGGCCTGCCCATCGTGCAAGGCACATCCTTTGCCTTCATCCCCATCATGATACCACTTGTCGCAGGCAAGGGGGTAGACGCGATGGCCGCGGTCATGGGCGGCATTCTGATCGGCGGGCTGTTTCACGCAGCCCTTGGCACGGTCATCGGACGTATCCGCTTTGCACTGCCGCCGCTGGTGACAGGGCTGGTTGTCACGATGATCGGTCTCGCGCTGGTACGGGTGGGCGTTCAATATGCGGCAGGCGGCGTCCCGGCGATGGGCACAGATCAGTTTGGCAATCTGCAAAGCTGGTCGGTCGCGCTGGTGGTGATCTTTGTCACGCTGGGGTTGAAATTCTTTGCCCGTGGGATGCTGTCTGTTTCGGCGGTGCTATTGGGGTTGGCGGCGGGCTATGCTGTGGCCTTTGCCCTTGGCATGGTCAGCTTTGACGCCATTGGTACAGCAGCCCCCTTCGCGCTGCCAAACCCGCTGCATTTCGGGCTGGAATTTACCGCCGCTGCGATTATCGGTTTTTGCGCGATGGCCTTCGTCTCGGCGGTGGAAACCGTGGGCGATGTCTCGGGCATTACCAAAGGTGGTGCCGGGCGCGAAGCAACAGAGCGCGAGATCGAGGGCGCGACCTATGCAGACGGGATCGGCACAGCCGTATCCGGCCTGTTCGGCGCGCTGCCCAATACCAGCTTCAGCCAGAATGTCGGGCTGATCGCCATGACAGGCGTCATGAGCCGCCATGTCGTGACCATCGGTGCCATCTTTCTGATCTTTGCGGGCCTGTTCCCCAAAGTGGGCGCAGTCATTTCCACAATCCCGATTGAGGTGTTGGGCGGTGGTGTGATCGTAATGTTCGGCATGGTCGTTGCGGCGGGCATCTCGATGCTCTCCGATGTGCTGTGGAACCGGCGCAACATGGTGATCTTTGCGATAGCCCTGTCGCTGGGGCTGGGCCTGCAACTGGAACCCACGGCCTTGCAGCATTTGTCAGACACACCGCGTGTACTGCTGACTTCGGGCATCCTGCCAGCGGCGGCAATCGCAATCGTGCTGAACCTGATCCTGCCCCGCGATCTGGTGGGCGAAGCATCCGAGAAAGCCGCGAATGGCGTGGACCATCATGCCCCCACCCCCGGCACGACCAAGCCCTGAGACTTGAGAGCGTGCGGGACAGGGGACAGCCCTATCCCGCACAGGCTTAGGCCACGGTTTCCATTTCAGCGATAATGCTGTTGACCACATCAGACAGCAGGCTTTCATCATCGCATTCTGCCATGACGCGCACCAATGGCTCGGTGCCGGATTTTCGGATCAGCAACCGCCCACGCCCATTCAGGCGCAGCTTGCCATCTTCAATCGCCGCCTGCACTTCGGCCTTGGACAGCAAATCCACACCTGGCGCATAGCGCAGGTTCTTTAGCATTTGCGGCACAGGCTCGAAACTGTGGGACAACATGGATGCGGGCTTGTCGGTCTCGACCATCGCCGACAGAAACTGCAACGCCGCGATCATGCCATCGCCTGTGGTGGCGTAATCGGTCATCACGATATGACCAGACTGTTCCCCCCCAAGGTTCCATCCACCCTGACGCATACGCTCGACCACATGACGGTCGCCGACCGATGTGCGCTCCATCCGCAACCCGTGCCCCTGCAAGAAGTTTTCTAGCCCCAGATTGGACATGACTGTGGCCACAAGAACGCCCTCATGCAAGCGGTCTGCCTCGGCCCAGCGGCGCGCGAAAAGGGCCATGATCTGGTCGCCATCGGCGATCTGGCCACGTTCATCAATCAAGATCAGGCGGTCCGCATCCCCGTCCAGGGTGATGCCCAGATCCGCGCCCGTCTCCAGCACTTTGGCGGCACAGGTGCGCGGATAGGTCGAGCCGCATTCAAGGTTGATATTCAGGCCATTCGGGCTGGTGCCAATCGGGATCACATCTGCGCCCAACTCCCACAGCAGTTGCGGGGCAACGCGGTGGGCGGCACCATTGGCGCAATCGAGCACAATTCGCAGCCCGTTGAGCTGCGTGCCGCGCGTCAGTGTGGTCTTGGCATATTCGACATAGCGCCCGCCTGCATCGTCAATGCGTTTGGCGCGGCCAATATTGGCGGGCTGGGCGGGTGTTATCTCGCCCTCGGTGATTTTCTCGATGGCTTCCTCGTCGGCATCTGACAGCTTGAACCCGTCGGGGCCAAAGAACTTGATGCCATTATCCTGATGCGCATTGTGGCTGGCCGAAATCATAATCCCCAGATCGGCCCGCATCGAGCGGGTCAGATAGCCAACCGCAGGCGTAGGCACAGGCCCCAGCAGCAATACATTCATACCGGTCGAGGTCAGGCCCGCTGTCAGCGCCGTCTCGATCATATAGCCCGACAGTCGGGTATCCTTGCCAATCACGACCCGATGCCCGTTCGAGCCGTCGCGCCGGAAATGGCGGCCCGCAGCGGCCCCAAGTTTCAGCGCCATCTCGGCGGTCATCGGATAGCTGTTTGCTGTCCCGCGGACGCCGTCCGTGCCGAAAAGCTTGCGTGTCATGCCTGTACCTCAATCAATGAACCATGAAGCGCTTGCCAAACAGCAAGCGCCTGTCGTGTCTGTGCTACATCATGGACTCGCAGGATCTGTGCGCCCTGTCCCGCCCCGAACAGCGCGACCGCAACCGATCCCGCCGTCCGTTCTGATGCCTGCTCAACACCGCTGAGCGTGCCAATAAACCGCTTGCGCGATGCCCCAAGCAAGATAGCACACCCTGTCTGGTGCAGCAGTGCCAATGATTGCAGCAATGCGAGATTATGCTCAAGCGTCTTGCCAAACCCGATACCGGGGTCGACGATCAGCTTCGAGCGGGCAATCCCCGCGGCCTCGGCGCGCGCGATAGACTGCTCTAGCCAGTCATGAACATCCAGCGCTACGTCATTGTATTGTGGGTCTTTTTGCATGGTCTGGGGGGTGCCCTGCGCATGCATCAGGCACAAGGGCACACCCGCCTCGGCCACCACGCGGCCCATATCACGGTCCCATGTCAGGGCTGAAACATCATTCACAAGATCCGCACCTGCCTCCAACGCGGCCACCGCCACGCGCGATTTGCGGGTATCAATCGAAATGGGCACGCGCAGGCCATCGGCTCGTAACGCCCGGATCAAAGGGGCCGTGCGCGCGATCTCATCGTCAATCGGCACCTCTTGCGCGCCGGGACGGGTGGATTCACCGCCGATATCAAGAATATCGGCCCCATCATCCACGATCTGCCGGGCCTGCGCACACGCGCTGTTAAAGTCCTGAAACCGGCCCCCGTCAGAAAAGCTGTCAGGCGTGACATTCAGGATGCCCATGATCTTCGGTCGCTCCAAGCTCAGCCCGCAAAGCGCGGGCAAGCGCGTACTCAGATTGGCGTCGCAACTGGCATCATAGGCACGCTCGACCCGCCTGCCGTCGCGCGTGATCTCGCAGATTGCGGCAATGCGCACGGCCTGTTGTCCGCGCAAATCGGGCATATCAGGCGATGCAAAGGCGGTGGGGCGTACTATCGGCAATCGGTATATCATGCGCGTTCTTTGCCCAAAGCGCGCCCCAGACACAAGCCTCAGCGCGACAAATATGCCTGCGGCACATGACTGCCGGGTGGCGCAGTATGCCCCTCTGGCATAAGCAATTGCGCAGCGGCAACATGCTCGGCCAACCACAGCGCCAGTGCCAGACCATCATGCGCCGCACCAACAGGGCTGTCAGTTGAATCCAGCACCAGCTTGGACGGGGCCCAGACGATCATCTGCCCTTGCTTCATGGCCCAATCAATCTCTGTTCGGCTGGACACCACAACGCACCGACGATCCAGCGCCGCCAGTCGCCATGCGTTCTGCTCGATTGCAAGCAGATTGATCCGGCGCTGCACCGCCTGGTGGCCCGTCACCGGAACCGACTCCGGCGGCAATCCCACACAGATGATTACCGGTATGCCGCGCGACAGCAGCGCGTCAAGCACGGCACCCAGATCGGGCGCATCAATCGTGGCATTGTTCAGAAATACGACCAACGGGTGTACGGCCGTTTCCTCGCCCATAGGGTCCAATGCGCGTAAGGGCTGGGCGGCGCGGTTGCGCACAATCTCCACCCCAAGCGCACCGGGGCCGCGATCCAGCTTTTCGACCCGCACGAAGGCACGCATTGCCTGCGGCTCGAGCAACACACGCTCGGCGATACGTTCAGCAAGTGTTTCCAGAAGATTCAGGCGCTCGGCGGCAAGTTCGGCGGCGATAGCTTCGGTGATGCGATCATAGGACAGAATGCGGTCGACATCATCCTCGACCGGTGCCGGATGGGGCCGTAGCTCCACCACGACATTGAAGCGCACGCGCTGGGTTTGGCCGCGTTCGGCCTGAAACGCACCGATTTCAACAGAAACAACGTGATCGCGTACAGAAATACGATCGCGCGGGTCAGCCGACGCTGACGCTTCTGCGCGCGCTTCGGGATGGGCAAAGGCCAGACGAATATCAGAGATCATGCAGTGTCTTTCCGCGCTTTTGCCCCTTTTAACGCGTGGGCAGCGCAAGACAACGCGCAATCACGCCATTGCAGCAGCGAGATACGACATAAGGAACACGCTTAGCTGCGGTAAAACAGATGCGCGCCGATATGCGTTGTTTGGGTGAAACGATTGGCCCAAGGCGGATTTACGGCGGTGGTGTGGAAATACAACGCACCTTGTGTCAGGCCGCGATGGCCCCCATCAACCATAACCTGTGCGATCCGGTTGGCGCGCGATGCGGCATGGCGGTTGGGCATCGCCTCAGAGCTGCCATCACAGGCAAAGCTGAACTGACAGCCGCCAAGCCGCCCTGACCGGACACCTTGATAGACAACACCGCAAACCGAATTCGGAAATTGAGGCGAATCAACCCTGTTCAGGATGACCTCGGTCACGGCGAACTGACCGCGCAAACTCTCGCCGCGCGCCTCGTGATAGATAGCCTTTGCGAGGCAGGCTTTCTCATCACTCTGAGGGCGCAACTCCAGACTGCGCAACCATCTGTCGCTGTACTGAACCACGCGGCGCTCTACCGAGGCTGGGCGCAGCATGGGCCGCGCCGACGAGAGCGGCGCCAACGCCCGATCAAGACGCAGTGGTGCGACGCCAGCCCCCTGAGTGGAAATCCGAACATCGAGTTTTGCAAGCACAGAGATCGCCGCTTTTTCGCGCGCGAGCGGGCGCGGCGAATTTTGTACAGTGACCTGAGGGCCGACCAAGGCAAAAAACGCCCCGACATCTTGCCCGTTTGCTACGGGTTGCCTCAGATTTTCTGGTCTGGGGATCGGAGCAACCCGCACCGAGGCTGCGCGCGCTGCATTCGGATTCAACAAAACTTGCGCGATATTTGGCATACGCTGCGCGGGCACTTCGGTCATGACTGCGTTGCGGGTAACGGGGTTTGAATGCTGAACCGACGCCATCACTAGTTTCGAGCGCAAATCCTCATTCAAAGTTGCGTCGTTCACCCGAGACCCAACGCTGAGCGGGGCGACCAAGGCCCCCATGATGCACAGCGAAAACAAGGTCAGGCGCGTATGCGATTTTCCGTCCGGCGAAGCCGGAGATGCCGCCAGATCGCGCGCATTCCCATCGTCACACTGCTCCTGCGGACGCGTTGGATTTGCTTCAACATCAGTCATACAAAAATAGCGCAACAACAATCTTGCGCCTGTCCCCATCATTCAGATTCACATTTACGCGAGCAGCCCTACCTGAAAATCGTTAAAAGGTCCATGATTGCCCACAAACGCGCCCGGTTTGATTGGCTAATTCTCGCCGATACCCTTTGAAAAGCGCATATATTCAAGGATCAACCCAATTCCTCGATGACCAGTTGTGCCGCTGCCAATCGCGCGACCGGCACCCGGAAAGGCGAGCAGGACACATAATCAAACCCAAGTTCTCGACAAAATCGAATCGATTCGGGGTTGCCGCCATGCTCGCCACAGATCGACAAGGTCAGGTCATCACGGGCCTTGCGGCCACGCGCAGCGCCCAGTTGCAGCAGCTCCCCCACACCATCCAGATCAAGCGTGTGAAAAGGGTCTTCGGGAAAGACACCTTGCTGCACATAGTCCGACATGAACCGCCCCGCATCGTCACGCGACAGGCCATAGGTCATCTGCGTCAGATCGTTCGTGCCAAAGGACAAGAAAGAGGCATGCAACGCGATGTCCCCTGCCCGCAACGCCGCGCGCGGGGTCTCGACCATCACGCCAACCCGATACTCGAAATCCACCCCCATGCGCGACCGCACTGTCGCGGCAATCGCGTCGATGCGCGACTTGACCAACTCCACCTCGCGCATGGCAGACACCAGCGGGATCATGATTTCGGGCGCAACCGGTGTTCCGCGGTGCGAAACCTCGACAGTTGCCTCGAAAATCGCACGGACCTGCATCTCGTAAATTTCGGGAATTGTTACCCCCAACCGCACCCCACGCATGCCCAGCATCGGGTTGAACTCGGACAAAGCCTCGGCGCGGCGGACAATCTCGGACAAGGGTTTGTCCAGCGCATCGGCCAGAAACCGTAGCCCATCTTTCGAATGCGGCAAAAACTCGTGCAAGGGCGGATCAAACAGCCGGATGCAGACAGGCTCGCCCTGCATGATCTCAAACAGATCCATGAAATCCGCGCGTTGCATTGGCAAAAGCCGCTCCAGCGAGTCCCTGCGATCCTCAGACGTGTCCGCAAAGATCATCTCGCGCATCAATGTCAGGCGGTCATCCTCGAAAAACATATGCTCGGTGCGACACAGTCCGATGCCTTGCGCCTTGAACCCGCGTGCGATGCGCGCATCGGCGGGCGTGTCGGCATTGGCGCGAATGCCGATGTCACAGCGCGCATCTGCCCAGTCCAGCAGCGTGGTGAACCGGTCATCCAGCGCGGGTTCCAGCAAGGGCACCTCGCCAATCAGGACCATGCCGTTGGTGCCGTCCACTGTCAGCATGTCGCCTTCGGACAGGATATTGTCACCCGCGCGGACGGTCTTGCGCCGCTCGTCAATCTGCATACCCGATGCGCCCACGACACAAGGCACCCCCAGACCGCGCCCGATGACAGCCGCATGGCTGGTCATCCCGCCGCGTTCGGTCAACACGGCCTGCGCGGAATGCATCCCGCGAATATCTTCTGGCGTGGTTTCGCGGCGCACCAGAATACACGGCTCGTCACGCGCGGCGCAGGCCTGCGCGGCCGTCGAGGAAAACACAACGCGCCCAATCGCGGCACCGGGGCTGGCGGCAATGCCGCGNACAAACACTGTGGTGCGCGCGCGTGCATCCACCTGACGGTGCAACAGATCACTCAGCGCCTTGGGCTGAATGCGCATCAGCGCCTCATCGCGCTCGATCACGCCATCATTCGCCAGATCCACCGCAACCCGAACCGAGGCACGCGACGAGCGTTGCACATTCACCGCGTCCAGCACCCACAGCTTGCCATCTTCAAGCGTGAATTCGATCTCCATTTCTTCGCGCAAGCGGCTGCGGGCATGTGCGCCGTGCCGCAACAATTCGGCAAATGCTTCGGGGCAGCGTTCTTCCAGCGACGGGCCACGCTTGTCGCGGGTCAGATACAGGACATCTGCGCCATTTTTCATGGCATCCTGACCATGCACACCGCGCGATTTGAACCGCCCCGTGACTTGCGCCATGCCCGTCTCGGCATCAATAAACCGGATCAGCCCTGCCCCACTTTCACCGGACCCGATGCCGCCTGCCATCGCCTGCACCACCAGCCCAAGGCCCGCATCCACCGGCGCACCCTTGGCCTGCCGCAGCAATCGGGCCGATGTCCCTTCCCACGCCCGCGCCATAGAGCGCAGCACATCCGCCAACTGCTGTGCCGGCGATTGCGGGAAAGGTTCCTCCACCTCGGATTCGTAATCGCGCAAGGCCGCCTGTAGCGCCGGCAGGCAAGGTTCTGTCGCATCGAACATGTCGGGGTCCAGATGGGCGACATGGGCCGCATAGGATTGCACGAAGCGCAGATACAACTCGGTTGCCACAGGCTCGCCATAGATGGCGGCGATTTCGGCGTGTTTCTCGTCATTCATGCCGATATTCAGAATTGCGGCAGGCCCGCCCCATTGCGGATGCTCGGCACTTGGGCGCACGGATAAAAGCTGACCTTTGGGGAAATGCCCCAGCAGATGGCGCAGATTCATCTGCGCCCCGGTGGCGATTTCGCGCACCACGCCAAAGGACAGCGCAATCGTCTGCGGCACAGGCATATCCAACCGCACAAGGCGTTGCAGGCATTTGGACCGCCAGCCATGGGTCTGGCGCTTGATGGGCGCAGAACCAGTGATCTGGGCGTAATCGGTCAGGGTCAGGTATTTGGGCATTTACGTCACCTTATGGCTGCGGCGCAGCATAGGGATATGCGCCCCGGACTCAAGGATTTGTTAACGCCCGAACTGGGGGGGCTAGCCCTCGACCCGCGTCAGATCGGCCACTTGTAGACAGGTCGCACGGATGCGGTGCAGCAGGTTCAGCCGGTTGCGGCGGATGATCTGACTGTCGGTATTAATCTGCACCGCCTCGAAAAACGCATCAATCGGTGCGCGAAGAGCGGCCATCGCCTGCATGGCAGCGCCGAAATCCTCGGCCTGCATGGCGGGTTTGATCGCGGCTTCGGCCTGATCGAGTGCGGTGAAGAGCGCGCGTTCCTCGTCGGTTTCGGCCAGTTTAGGGTCGGGACCAAAGGAGTATTCGACCCCATCCTTCGCTTCTTCCTTCGTCAGAATGTTGTTCGCGCGCTTGAAGCCTTGCAGCAGGTTCTCGCCATCGCTGGTTTTCAACAGATCGCTCAACGCCTCGGCGGGCTCAACCAAGAGGAACAAATCATCGTTCTTTGGCATAGCCAAACAGGCGTCAATGACATCGTGTCGAATGCCTTGATCGCGCAGGTAGACCTTAAGGCGGTCATGAAAGAAGGCGAGGAGGCCGCGGGCAATAGCTTGGGAAGCCTCCCTGTTGTGATTTGCCAAAAAATCATCATGGAAACCCGAGAAACCCGTTGCGCCATTTGGATAGTGTGGTGTTTGATCGCCCCACTTTTGCGCTTCGTCCTGCCATTCGCTGTGCACTAGATTTTCGACAACCCCGAGCCAAAGGAAGTCATTTAGACCCAAGTTTAGGCCATTGCCCAACACCAACCGAATAACCCCCAGCGCGGCCCTACGCAGTGCGAAGGGGTCTTTCGAGCCGGTGGGCTTTTCGTCAATCGCCCAGAACCCTGTCAGCGTGTCGATCTTGTCGGCCAGTGCCACGGCCACGGAAACCGGCGAGGACGGCACGGAATCCGATGGCCCAAGCGGCTGGTAATGCTCCACGCAAGCGCGCGCCACATCTTCGGGCAACCCCGCCTCACGCGCGTAATAGCTGCCCATCAAGCCCTGCAATTCGGGAAACTCGCCGACCATTTCCGAGCGCAGATCAGATTTCATCACCCGCGCGGCCTGCGCAGCCATCTCAGGATCAGCCCCCACCAGCGGCGCAATCTCGCGCGCCAGCGCTTCAATCCGCGCCACGCGGTCGGCTTGCGAGCCAAGCTTGTTGTGGAAGGTCACGTCCGCCAGCCCTGCGCCCATGCCTTCAAGCCCTACATCAGCAATGGTGCGCAAGTCGTTGTCCCAAAAGAACTTCGCATCTGACAGCCGCGCCGCCAGAACCTTTTGATTGCCCGCCAGAATGGTCGCGCCGCCGTCAACCGTTTCGCGATTGGCAACGGTAACGAACCCCGTGATCTGCCCAGTTTTCGGGTCACGCAGCGAAAAGAATTTCTGGTGCTCTTTCATTGAGGTTTGTAGCACTTCGGGCGGAAGGCCCAGAAATTGCACGTCAATCCGGCCCAGCAGCACAACGGGCCATTCAACCAGCCCTGCCACCTCAGCCAGCAGGCCGCGATCCTCGACCAGTTCCAGCCCGGATGCAAAGGCCATCTGGCTGGCTTCGTTCCAGATATGATCTGCGCGCTCGGTCGGGTCCAGAATGACCTTGGCGCGCTTCAACTTCGCTGCGTAATCATCTAAATTTGTGACAGCAAATGCGTCTGGCGCCATGAAACGGTGCCCGCGTGTCGTGTCACCCGCAATGATCCCGTCCAAGGTCAGCGGCACCACTTCGGCCCCGTCCTCGCGGCTCAGGATGCACAGGATCGAATGCAACGGCCGCACCCAACGCAAAGTGCCGTTCCCCCAGCGCATGGATTTGGGCCAAGGGAAATTGCGGATCGTCTGCTCCAGCACCTCGGCCACGATGGCGGGGGCGGCGCGCCCTTCGGTCACAACGCGCGCGACATAGACCTGCCCCTTCTTGTCGTCGCGGATTTCCAGATCGTCCATGCTCAGGCCCGTCGAGCGCAAGAACCCCTCAACCGCCTTGTCCGGCGCGCCGACTTTCGGCCCGCGCCGTTCTTCGCGCGTGGTGGGCGAATGCTCGGACAGCCCTTGCACCGCCAGCGCAAGGCGGCGCGGCGTGGCAAAGGCCTGTGCATGGGCATAGGTCAGGCCGGCTTCGACCAGACCGTCGGTCACCAGCCGCTTGAGCGCGTCAGATGCACCCAGCTGCATGCGCGCGGGGATTTCTTCGGAAAACAGCTCGATCAGTAGGTCAGCCATGGGTCAATCTCTGCGTTCAGGGGGCGGCGGGCAGCCTTGGGGGACAGGGTCGCCATCGAAATGGGCCTCACCGCAGGGGTTGATCTGGTGCCACGCATAGCCGCGCCCGTCCATCAGGACGACAACGCGGTCAATGCCATAGCTGATGTTGCCCTCGGCCATGAAGGCCTGCGCGCGGTTGTCACGCAAGGCCACGGTCAGCGCGCCTGCATCGAAACAGTCGAACCAGTTTGGCGCATTGAGGGGGGTAGCACCCGTGTAAGGGACCAGCTCCTCCGCCGCGACGTCAATGTCGAAACAGGCGCGGTAGCGGATGGGCGAGCTGTCAGAATCGATGCCTTGGAAGTTGCGTACAGCAAAGTCCTGCGGCGCATCTTCGCCCGCAGCGGTCAGGCGCACAGTGTCTTGCGCAGGCAGTTCATCATAGAAGCCATAGACCTGAAAATAATACGTGCCCACGCCCGCAAGCACGGTCGCCAGCAGCAAAAAGCTGACCAGAATGCGCCCCGTCACGCCGCTACCCCGCCCGCATCGGTCTGCACAAAGGCATCGGCGCAGAGTTTGGCAAGTGCGCGCACGCGTCCGATATAGGCCTGACGCTCGGTCACAGAGATCACACCGCGCGCGTCCAGCAGGTTGAACAGATGGCTGGCCTTGATGCATTGGTCATAGGCGGGATGCGCCATAATGATGCGTTTACCTGTTACGGGGTCTTCGGGCGCAGCGTCCAGCAAGTGGCGGCACTCTGCCTCTGCATCCTCAAAATGGCGCAACAGCGTCTCGGTGGTGGCGGCGTGGAAATTGTGGCGCGAATATTCCTGTTCGGTCTGGCGGAAGATGTCACCATAACTTAGCGGGATCAGTGCGTCCGGCGCGTTGAAGGGCATGTCCATGACATGATCGACGCCCAGCACATACATCGCCAGTCGCTCCAGTCCATAGGTCAACTCGCCCGAGACAGGATGGCAGTCATGCCCGCCAACCTGTTGAAAATATGTGAATTGCGACACTTCCATCCCGTCGCACCAGACTTCCCAGCCCAGACCCCAAGCGCCCAGCGTCGGGCTTTCCCAGTCATCCTCGACAAAGCGGATGTCATGCAGGCTGTCATCAATGCCAATGGCGCGCAGGCTGCCCAGATACAAGTCTTGCAAATCGGGGGGCGAGGGTTTGATGATGACCTGATACTGGTAATAGTGTTGCAGGCGGTTGGGGTTCTCGCCATAGCGCCCGTCGGTGGGGCGGCGCGAGGGCTGCACATAGGCCGCTGCCCACGCCTTCGTACCCAGCGCGCGCAGCGTTGTGGCGGGGTGAAACGTGCCTGCCCCCACCTCCATGTCATAGGGTTGCAGGATGGCGCAGCCCTTCGCGGCCCAGTAATTTTGCAGCCGCAGGATGATTTCCTGAAAGCACTGTGGCTTTTGTGATGTGGAATCAGACCCCTGATGCATGGCCGCCTCTTGTCTTGTGCGCAGTTTTTCTTAAAGCTGCGCCTCAATAGGCAAGCTGCCGCGCAGGGTCAACGGACAAACCCGTTCGTCGTCCGTGACATGAAAGCGAACAAGATGATTTTGAAAGGACGACAGCGAATGGTTTTTCAGACGGGCCGCATGGCATTCCGGGCAGCAAGCCTGACGGTGATCGCGTTGGTTATCGGCAACACCGCGGTCGCACAGGAACAGCGTTGGGTCCAGATTGAGGCGCAGCGCGAGCTTGAAGATGCGCTGGCGCGGGCGCAGCAAATCGAGGATCAGTTGGGCAATGTCAGTGGGTTCCGCCTGCCAAGCAACTGGTATGCGATCAGCGTCGGCCCCTTCGAGAGTGAAACAGATGCCTTTAATGTCCGCAGGCAATTGCGCGCAGAGCGGGCTATCCCCGCAGATGCGTTCGTCAGCACCGGCTCTGATTATCTGGAACAGATTTACCCGACGGACGGCACCCCCGCATCCCCTGCACTATCCGCTCCAGACGAATTGCCGCAGCCAGAGCCGCAACAAGAACTCGCAGTGATCGAGCCAGAGCCAGAGCCAATGCCCGAACCGGAGCCGGAACCGGAACCAGAGCCGGAAGAAACGCTGCGCGAGGCGCAAGCCTCGGAGCGGTTGCTTGACCGCGACACACGCGCCGAGATTCAGACCGCCCTGCAATGGTTCGGGTTTTACAATCTTGGCATTGACGCGGCTTTTGGCCCCGGCACGCGCCGCGCCATGAGCGCGTGGCAAGAAGATCGCGGCCTTGAGGCGACTGGTGTGCTGACAACCCGGCAGCGCAGCGACTTGCTGGACGGCTACCAAAGCGAGTTGGCCTCGCTTGGTATGGACACCTGGCGCGACGAAGAGGCCGGTATCAGCATTGATCTGCCCCTTGCCATGATCGAATTCGACCGCCACGAAACCCCTTTTGCGCATTTCTCCGAACGCAATGACAGCGGTGTGCGTGCCTTGCTCATCAGTCAGGAAGGGACACAATCCACATTATTTGGCCTGTATGAAATCATGCAAACGCTGGAAATCGTACCTTTGGAAGGCACGCGCGAGCGGCAGCAGAATTCCTTTGTGCTGACAGGTCAGAATGACGAGCTGCGCTCGCATACAATCGCGCAGTTCCGCAATGGCGAGATCAAGGGCTTTACATTGATCTGGACGCCCGAAAATGACGATCAGATGGAACGCGTCTTGCCAATGATGGAAGCAAGCTTTGAAACCTTCAGCGGCAGCTTGCCGGCAAGCGCCGGTCAACCCAGCACAGTACAGCGCACCGCACTTTTGGCGGGCCTGTCCGTGCGGCGGCCCGAATTTTCACGCTCGGGCTTTTATGTCGACGCAACCGGCACGGTTCTGACCAGTTCAGACGCGGTGGCCAATTGCGGCCGTATCACCATTGACGAGGCCTATAATGCCCGCGTGATCGCGCGCGACGAGGAACTGGGGATTGCCGTGCTGCAACCCGAAACACCGCTTGTGCCAATGGCATTTGCACAGTTCCAGAACACTGAGGCCACCCTTGGCGGAGAGGTCACGATTGCGGGATTTTCCTTTGAGGATGTGATGACACGGCCAGTGCTGACATTTGGCCGCGTAGAGGCCATGCAAGGCCTGAACGGAGAACCCGCAACCTTGCGTCTGAGCGCAGATATCCGGCAGGGTGATCTGGGCGGGCCGGTCTTTGGAACGAGTGGGGCAGTCATTGGCATGTTGCTTGGCCAACCTCAGGACGATGGCCGCCAGTTGCCCGCAGATGTGAATTTCGCGGTCAATTCTTCCGCCATTCAGGAATTTCTGCGCAACAGCGACATCTCAAGCGGAACATTGCGCGATGACGTTGTCGTTGCGCCTGAAATGCTGACACGCAAGGCGGGTGATCTTACGGTTCTGGTATCGTGCTGGAACTGACGCGCGCATGCTGACGTGCAAGCGGTGCCGGGGCATACCCGGCACCTGCAAGATGTTAGTGTTCATCATCTGATAGTCGCGGCGGCGAAGTGCTTCGGTCCTTCCTGCGCGCCGGCGTTGGCCCTGTGTGCTGCGATGATTGGCGGCGGCCAAGTCAGCCCGTGCCCTTGACTTCGTCGCCTGATCGGGATGAGGTCTGCTCTCTCAGAGGCTGTTGCCGCAACTTTCTCACCACTTTCGCGGCACATCCACGCGTGTTCAAGACGGAGGATTTCACATGCGCGACTTTTTCATTTTATGGCTGGAACGGATCATCAATGTTATTGTGATCCTTGGCGGGCTTGGTGTGCTTATTGGCGGACTGGTCACAATGTTCACAGTCGAGGGCGGCTTGCTGGCTGGTTTAGGGATCTGGTTTGGCGGAGCGCTCTACCTGATGCTGATGGGTGGATTTATCTATCTGGGGCTGGGTATCTACGGCAACACCCGACGCACAGCCGAGGCGGTCGAAAAGCTTGCCAGCCAAAGCTGACAGCGCCCGCTACAGCCCCTCGCCCACTCACCCATAAGGGACTGGCTTGCCAACGCTGCGCGGCGCTTGTGGCAAGCCTTACGGCACAGCAGGGGCGACTGTGTCAGGTGCAGCGCTCTAGGCGCGGGCGAAATGCCGCGTGAAATTCGCCAGAATACGGCCCGAGATTTCGGTTTGCACATCTGAGCATCGCTCTGTCAGGGCATCTGCCTCGTTAGGGTGGAAATACCCCTTGTCCCGGTAGACCCGAATGCGCAGCGCAAAACTCGCGCCATCTGCTTCGGGGTGGAATTGCGTCGCATAGACGCGCGCGCCGTAGCGCAACATCTGGATGGGGCAACGCGCCCCTTCCAGCAAATGCGTGGCCCCATCCGGCAGCGCATCCAGCGCTTCCTTATGGCCCACCAGCGCGGTGAACCTGTCGGGCACCCCGTCCAGAAGCGGGTCGCCTGCACTCTCCGGGCGGCGCTGGCAGGTGATCGGCCCGATCGCCTCGCCGTGATAGGTTTTCGAGACGGGCGCACTGAGATGACGCCCCAGAATCCCGATCCCGTAGCAACACCCTAGAAACGGCACACCCTGCGCAATGATACGTGGCATCAGCCCAAGTATCTGCGCCTCAATCCGCGCTTCGGTCGGGTCTTTTGCTTCCACCGGATCACTGACACAGCCCGGCCCCCCGCCGACGATGACGCCAGACAGGGCCGACAGATCAAGCTCTGAAGGCAGATCCACCTGATCCAGTCGCATACGCTGCACATTGTGCAGGTCCAACTGCGCACGCCGCAGGATCGCGGCAAATTCCTCATCCGCCGCTTCTGTCTCGGGACGCAGTTGCAATACAAGAAAGGGCTTCATCGCGGCATATCTCATGTGACCTGTGCCAACAGTTACGCGGCACATAGGGGGGGTGCAAGCGCGCGGGCTATCCGCGCCAGAAGCGTGGCAGCAACAGCACCAGAACCGCCAGCACTTCCAGCCGCCCCAGATACATGCCGCCAATCATCAGCCATTTGGCCGAGGTCGGAAAGTTATCGACCGCCCCTGTCTCGCCAACTTCCAGCCCGAAAACGGGGCCGACATTGCAGATTGACGTCCATGCGGCGGTGATCGCAGTGCGCAATTCCAACCCAGTCAACGACAGCGCCACCGCGAGAAAGACAAAGCTGGCGACAAAGACGGTGAACATCACGATCACCGATGAAATCACATCCGGCTGCAGACGCTTGCCGCCAAGGCGCAGGGCTACCACCTCATTGGGCCTGCGCAGGCGTTGCATCTGCGAGCGGATCGCTTCAAACAACACGAGGTAGCGAAAAATCTTCAGCGAGCAGCCAGTCGAGGCCGTGCAGGCCCCGATAAAGCCTACCAGAATGACCACCAGCAGCGGAAAATCACCCCAAGCCGAAACATCTTCGCTGCCATAGCCGGTGCCTGTGAACAGCGTCACGACATTGAACAGCGTGCCGCGCAGGACATCCAGAAAACCCGCATCGCTGGTCATCAGGCGGTAGACAATGACCGCGCCGACTGAATAGGCAATCCAGCGCAAAAAGGCGCGAACCTGCACATCTTTCCACACAGCCAGCCATGACCCGCCCAAAAGCTGAATGAAGCGGATGAATGGCAGCCCTGCCAGGACCATGAATATCACTGAGACATATTCCAACGGCCCAGTAAATTTGGCGAACGACTGGTCGGATGTCGAAAATCCACCTGTCGCGATGGTCGTCATGGCATGGTTGATCGCGTCAAAACCAGTCATGCCAAAGGCCATGTAGCCCGCAGCCGCAGCAATCGTCAGGCCGAAATAGACCTGCAACAAGCCTGCGGAAATATCATAGACACGCGGCAGCACCTTGCCCATCGTGTCAAAGGCTTCGGCCTGAAAATGCTGCATGCCGCCCACGCGCAGCACAGGCAAGAACACAAGTGCCACAATGACAATGCCCAACCCCCCCAGCCATTGCAGCATAGAGCGCCAGATGAGCACACCCGGTGGCAGGTTATCCAACCCCACAAACACGGTGGTGCCTGTGGTGGTCATGCCCGACATCGCCTCGAAATAGGCATGTGTCAGATCGGCTTGCGGTGCCCCCAATGTAAAAGGGATGGCGCCCAATGCGGGCAGAAAAGCCCAGACACTGGCGGTCAGCAAAAACGATTGCCGCCGCCCCAGCCCCGCGTCAAGCCCGTTGCGTGTGGTCAACGCGGCCAGACCACCAATGACACATACGATAAAACTTGCCCGTGCAAAGGCGTGCCAGTTGTCATTGCCCGCCTGCCAGTCCACCACAGCAGGAATCAGCATCAAGACCCCGAAAACGAGGCCCAGCAAACCGATCAGATGAACGATAGGACGAATATCTAGCATGGAGCGCAGCCTTCGCGCGTGACTTGACGGCTGTCAAGCGCCCATGGAATGCAGAGTGCATTCCCTTGTCAGCCGCGTGACATCTTGCTCGCGGCAAAGCTGCGTTCCGGGTGTCATGACGGCGGCGGCAGCGGCGGCGGTTCCAAGGCGCAGTGCCTCGGCGGGGCTGGTTCCGCGCGCCAGCGCGAGGGTAAACGCACCGGTAAAACTGTCGCCCGCACCCACTTTGCTGCGCACGGAAACGCCGGGCGGGCGGCAGTGAAAATCGTCCCCAGTCCCCGCCAAAACAGACCCGTCCGCCCCGCGCGCAACGCACACATGCTCTGCCACGCCCCGCGCGCACAACCCCTTGGCGAACGCATGTGTATCCGCGACGCTGGCAAGCGACTGCCTGGCCAAGGCTTCTGCCTCGGCCTGATCCAGCCGAAGAACAAACGGTCGCGCACGGTCTAAGGGATGGTCGATCAACCGCCCCAACGCCGGACCAGATGTGTCAATGATTACGCGCCCCGTTCCCAAATCCTTCACCAGATCCTGCGTAAACTCGGCGCTTAGCCCCGGTGGCTGGCTGCCGGACAGCACCACCAGACCCTTGGTATGCGCCACAATGTCGATGCGCGCCTGAGCGGCCATCGCATCTGTCCAGCCCTCACCGGGCAATTGCAGGCGGAACTGCTGATCATCGTCATCGGTAATGGCCCAGCTTTGGCGCGTGTCGCCGGTCACATCAAAGACATGGGTTGCAACGCCTTGTTCGTGCAGCAATGCAAGATGTCTTGCGCCGCTCGCCCCCCCCAAGGCCACCCAAGCCAAGGCGCTGCCCGAAAGCGCGTGAATGGCACGCGCCACGTTCACCCCGCCCCCACCCGGCTCCCATACAGGGGCGGACAGCCGCAACTTGGGGCCTGCCTGCATGGCAGACACCCGCGCTGAAAGGTCCAGCGCGGGGTTAAGGGTAACTGTCAGGATAGGCTGTTGATCAGGAACCATGAACCGAGCCTAGCAAGCTGCCCGGCAGATGCAAGTTCAGCCGACGTGAAACAACGTGCTGAACAGGCGCGGGTCGAGTGACGCCGCCTCAAAGCTTGGGCCGCGCGTCAGAACGCTGACCGCGTCATGGCTGTGCAGGCTTTCTTGATGGCTGGCAACAACACGGAAATCACCGATCCGCTCATCTGCATCAAGCTGCTCGCAAAAACTGCGCGCGGCATCTTCCACGAAAATCGGATTGGCTGCGTTCAGCTCCGCGAAGGCCTGTTCATCCTCGCGCTTGACCATGACTTGCGTTTCTGTCGGAACTGCCTTGCGACACAGCTCTACCAAGTCTTCGAACCACAAGGTGCGGCCCGACAACACCTCAACCGAGACACGCGCCACCGAGCGCTGCGAATGGGGCGTCGCCAATTGCCCGCGTGTTGCACGGGCGTGTTCGCTCAGTTCCAGCGAACACGGGCAGGTTGAGGAATAGACGTAGTCCAGATGCATGAACACCTGCCGCGACCCGCCCAGATCGACAAGTTCCAGCGCGATGTCGTAATACTGATAGCCCGACAAGCCAGAGCGCAGGCTTTCCACCTTCATCGGAAAGGAGAAGCGCATCATGATCCGCGCATCAAAGCTGTCCAGATCGCTTTTGTAATCGTCCAGTGCAGCACAGATGACGTCGGTGCTGAAAGTACGTTCCGCATGCGCATAGAAGCTGCGCATGATGCGGGACATGTTGATGCCCTTTTTCTCGGCCTCCAGACTAACGGTGCCTGTGACCGAGGTTTCCAGCGTCAGATCGCCATTGTCACGCGTATGGTAGCCGATCGGCAGGCGGAAATTGGAAATGCCCACATGTTGAATTGCCGCCTTCGCGCCCACAATCAGGCTGGCAGGGCCGTTCTGTAAATCTGGCAGACCTTCCTTGTACACGCTGTCCACAGAAAATTCTGTCGGGTAATCGCGGTTCAAAACAGGATAGCCCGCAGCCGGCAATAGGCTGGTCACAGCGGCTTCCAGCGCGCCGCGCTCTGCCTCGGGCGCTTCGTCGGTGAAACGACGCAACACATCAAGCGCGGCCTCGGCCTCTTCCCGGCTTGGTGTTTCCTCAAGGCTGGGGACATGCAAGTTCATTGTGGGATTTCCTTCCTGTCTGCCCTTTGAAATATAGGCAGCGGTGTTTGCTTTTCCACTTTTATACGCCGGATGCGTATATTCAGATCATATCAAGCGCCGCGCGAATGTCAGCAATCAAATCCGCCACATCTTCCAGCCCGACCGACACCCGGATCAGACCAGGTGTAATGCCCAGCAGCACCTTCTGATCCTCTGGCAAGCGCTGGTGGGTGGTGGTCGCAGGATGCGTCACAATCGTGCGCGCATCCCCCAGATTGTTCGAGATAATGGCAACCTGCAACGCGTTCAAAAAGCGAAAGGCCGCTTCCTTGCCCGCTTTGATATCCAGTGCCAGAACTGTGCCAAATCCGTCCATCTGGCTGGATGCGACGCTATGCTGCGGGTGGCTGGCGAGACCCGGATAGATCACGCGGTCAAGGCGCGGATCGCCGTCAAATGCTTGTGCAATGGCCAAGGCTGTGGCCGCTTGCGCGCGCACGCGCAAATCCAGTGTCGTCATGCCATTCAGCATGATCCACGCATTGAAGGGCGAAAGCGCACCGCCTGTATGCTTCATGTAGGGCTCGACCGTGCCACGGATAAACTCGCGCGTGCCACAAATGACCCCCCCCAGCGCACGCCCCTGCCCGTCTATGTGTTTGGTCGCGGAATAGATCACCACATCCGCACCCAGTTCAACTGCACGGCTGAACACCGGCGTTGCAAAAACATTGTCGACCACAACATGCGCGCCCACATCATGCGCCAGTTCGGCAACTGAGTGCAGGTCGATCACTTCCAGCGTGGGGTTTGAAACGGTTTCCAGAAAAACGACCTTTGTCGTGGGCCGGATCGCCTTGCGCCATTGCTCAAGATCCAGACCATCGACAAAGCTCACCTCGACCCCGTAACGGGTCAGCACCTCCTCCAGAATATACAGGCACGATCCGAACAACGCGCGCGACGACACCACATGATCGCCCGCGCGCAACATGGCTGTCAGCGCGCCCGACACCGCCGCCATGCCAGAGGCCGTGGCAAAAGCATCTTCCGTCCCCTCCAATGCGGCGATCCGGTCCTCGAACACTGCCACAGTCGGGTTGCCATAGCGCGCATAGATGAATTCATCGGCTTCTGATTTCAGAAACCGCGCCTCGGCGGCCTCTGCATCGGGGTAAACAAACCCTTGCGTCAGATAAATCGCCTCGGCCACTTCGCCATATTGGCTGCGCCGCGCACCATGATGCACCATTTGGGTGCGCTTGCCCCAACTCTTCGAAGTTTCGCCCTGCGTCATCTCTGCCCTGCCCCGGCCCGTTGAGCCAAAAGAAAACCCCCGGACCTATGAAAGAGGCCGGGGGTTGCGCCCTGACCTCTTTAGCGGTGTCTTTAACGTGGCCCGCAATCCGGTAACAAAGCGCCACGGGTCATAAGTGACCAGTGGACATTGCGCTAAGGCTTTTTCACCCGCTGGTCAATGGCCGCAATGCTCATGCGACCTTCTCCAACGAGACGTGTGGCTGCACGCCCAAGGCGTGACACACATCGCGCGTCAGATGCGGGCGGTTGAGGGTGTAGAAATGCAAATCCTCGACCCCTTCGCGCACCAGTTTATCACACAACTCGGTGCAGAGCGCCGTTGCCAGCAATTCCTCGCGCCCGTCGCGGGTGGCCTTTTCGAACGCGTCATCCAGCCATGCAGGCACAGTCGTCCCTGTGGCCAGCGCGAATTTGCGAATGCCGGACCAGTTTTCAATCGGGATGATGCCGGGAATGATCCGCCCCGTGATCCCTTCGCGCGCGCAGGTATCGCGGAACCGCAGAAACGTGTCCGCCTCGAAGAAAAACTGCGTGATCGCACTATCTGCGCCCGCCGCGAATTTCCGCTTCAGCCAGCGCACATCGGCCAGTTCATCCGCCGCCTCGGGGTGGGGTTCGGGATAGGCGCCGACCCGCAGGTTGAAATTGCCTGTTGCGGCCAGCGCCTCGATCAACTCGACCGAATGGGCAAACCCGTCTGGGTTGGGCGTGAACCGTCCCTGCCCTTTGGGCGGATCGCCCCGCAGTGCCACGATTTCAGTCACGCCTGCCTTGGTATAGCTGTCGGCAATGGCCAATGTCTCGGCACGGGTGGCGTCCACACAGGTTAGATGTGCGGCCACGTTCAAACCGAATTGCGCGCCAATGGTGGTGACCGCCTCATGCGTAAGTTGCCGTGTGGTGCCGCCTGCGCCATAGGTCACCGACACAAATGACGGCGAGAGCGGCGCGAGCATGCGCACCGTGTCCCACAGCCGAAAGCTGGCATCCAGCGTTTTGGGCGGGAAGAATTCAAAAGAGACACGTGGCGCGGACATTTGGGCACTCCATTCTTGTTGCTCTCTTGTGCCACGTCTGGATATGTGAAACCAATTCATTATCTTCAACACCATTATGAGTGCGACATGCATATAGAGTTCCGCCACCTGCGCACGATCAAGGCCATCCACGAAGCGGGCGGCCTTGCCCGCGCGGCTGATCTGCTGAACATGACGCAATCGGCGCTGTCGCATCAGGTCAAGGGAATCGAGGAGCAGGCGGGGGTGGAGTTGTTCGCGCGCCGTTCCAAGCCGCTGAAACTCTCTGCCGCAGGGCTGAAAATGCTGCGCGCCGCCGAAGATATCCTGCCGCGTGTGGCCGCGTTGGAGGAGGAGTTCAGCGGGCTGGTCAAAGGCAGTTCAGGGCGCCTGCACATCGCCATCGAATGTCACGCCTGTTTCGACTGGCTGTTTCCGGTGCTGGAGCAGTTTCGCAAGGCATGGCCCGATGTCGATGTCGATATCCGCCCCGGTCTGGCCTTTGACGCCCTGCCCGCCCTGCGCCGCGAAGAGGTGGACCTTGTCATCTCATCCGACCCCGAGAAGCTGGAAGGCGTCAGCTTCCTGCCGCTATTCGACTATGAGCCGGTTTTTGTCGCCGCCGCCACCAACCCCTTGGCGCAAAAACCTTATATCGAAGCGCCCGATTTCCGCGACCAGACGCTGATCACCTATCCGGTAGAGCGCACGCGGCTGGATGTGTTCACCCAACTCCTGACCCCCGCCAAGATCGAGCCGCGCGGGGTGCGGCAGGTGGAACTGACCGCGGTGATCCTGCTGCTGGTGGCCTCTGGGCGCGGCGTGTCGGTCCTGCCCGACTGGGTGCTGCGCGATGTGCGCTATCATTCCGACTATGTGACCAAACCCCTAACCGAAAAGGGGCTGACGCGGCGGCTATATGCCGCCGTGCGGGATGAGGATTCATCCAAGCCGTTTATGGCGCATGTGCTGCGGCTGGCGCGGACAGAGCCGGTGAAGTTGCAGCGGGGGTGAGGGGGAGGGATTAGACAATTACTGATAACAATCAATCCTCATAAGGCCAACCAGTGAGAGAAAGAGACACTCGAAACTCCTTTAGAAGATGACCTGTGGCCATATCGGACCCATCATATGGTGACCAGTGCACGAAAGGATTGCCCGAGAGTTGCTCTCGCAATTTTGCGACTTCATCGGAGTGCATTCTGTTTTCCTTGTAGACTAAATCGTGAGCTATCTTCACGCCTTTTTCGCGCTTCATATTAAGCTCAAAATTAAGAATGGTGTCTTTGGTTCCGAACGTCGACCCTTTGTCATCGAAATATTGAAGAGAAGGAATATTTGCAGAAATCAAAGAGAGGCCCATTAGGTTTCCCATATTAATACTTTTCACGAAACCACCTGCTATAGGTTCAGGTTTGTCTATTCTACAGCAATTCATGCTTGCACCGATAAACTTAGCTTTCATGCAATCAAGGTAGTTTAGTACTGACCCATCAAAGCGTGCACCTGTAAAATCTGAAGCTTGCATAGTCGAAAACTCGAACCGACATTCAGAAAAAATTGCACCACGAAATGACCCACGTGATAAATCGACACCGCGAAGATCACAGCGACGCAAATCAAGGCGATACCTTTGGTTAGCCTCAATAGCGATTTGTTCTTGGCTTCTGCGTTTGATTACATCGAGAACGATTTGAATATCGGTTCTTGGAGTGAATGGTCCCTCTTCGTCTGCTTCTGTTTCAATTCGCGGAATTTGAGTATTTTCACGGGTGTATGCGCAAAGAATTTCCATCACTCGCACATGATCACGCCCTTTATCATGGCGCGTCGAGTCCTGCGCTATCCGCTCCAGAGAGAGGATCGCCCCNATACGGACTTCGATATTAGGCGTTGACCGCTTTACAACCAACCAGTCGCCTCGACTCTTTTTTTCGGCATCTTCAGGAAACTCTTTTGGATCATTACGGCTTTCCAAAAAACTATTTCGCTCACCCCCCTTTGTGAAGGATGCATTCCGCATTACGCGCGAAACTTCCTTTTCTGCCCCCAACTGTTCGACCGCTTTGTTGATCCGGTCAGTCATGTGCCCTTCTTTCTGGAACATGACGGTCTGATGCTT
>SL_7KL_010_BRINEDRAFT_10000280_pt1 | contig 23642 bp, 22 predicted proteins | sample SodLak_010_BRINE_FD_10663 | JGI IMG/M metagenome (IMG submission 10663)
GGGGGCCGCCGATCCGTAGTGGACCGACGACCCCCGGCGCGTCGTGTGGTGCTGTCCGTCAGCTGCGGGCGAGCTCCGGGTAGCCGGGCACGCCGTGCTCGTGCACGTCGAGCCCCTCGATCTCCTCCTCCTCGGAGACGCGCAGCTGGCCCATGGCCTTCAGCACGCCGAAGAGGATGGCCGAGGAGGCACCGACCCAGGCGGCGACACCGACGACGCCGATGACCTGGGCGAGCAGCAGCTCCGCACCACCGCCGAAGAACAGCCCGCCGTCGGTCGCCGCGAGGCCGACCCACAAGGTGCCGAGGATGCCGCAGGTGCCGTGGACGCTGACCGCACCGACCGGATCGTCGATCTTGATGGCGTCGATCATCTGGACGGAGACGGCGACCAGCACGCCGGCCAGCAGACCGACCAGGACCGCCATGTTGAACGACACCATGTCCGCACCGGCGGTGATGCCGACCAGGCCGGCCAGGATGCCGTTGGCGGTCATGGCCACGTCCCACTTGCCGTTCTTCAGGCGGGTGTAGACGCCGGCCGCAGCGCCGCCTGCGCCACCGGCCAGGGCCGTGTTGACGATGACGAAGCCGATCAGCTCCCCGTCGAGCTCCAGCACCGAACCGCCGTTGAAGCCGAACCAGCCGAAGAACAGCAGCAGGGTGCCGAGCGCCCCGAGCGCGATGGAGTGACCAGGGATGGCGCGGGCCTTGCCGGTCTTCTCATCGAACTTGCCGATACGGGGACCGAGGAACGCGGCACCGACCAGGCCGGCGACGCCACCGGTCATGTGGACGATGGTGGAACCAGCGAAGTCCGCGAAGCCGAGCTGGTCGACCCAGCCGCCGCCCCAGGTCCAGGCACCGACGATCGGGTAGATCAGACCGGTCATGACGACCGCGACCGCGACGTAGGCGCCGAACTTCATCCGCTCCGCTACCGCACCGGAGACGATCGTGGCCGCGGTAGCCGCGAACATCGCCTGGAAGGCGAAGTCGATCTCGAGCGTCGCGTCGGGATCGTAGGTATCGCCGATGAGGAAGAAGTTGTCCGTGCCGAACAGGCTCGCGACCTGCTCGCCGTACATCAGCCCCCAACCGATGGCGTAGTAGACGAGGATCCCGAGCGAGATCGTCATCAGGTTCTTGCCGATGATGTTCGCGGTGTTCTTGGAGCGCGTGAAACCCGCCTCCAGCATCGCGAACCCGGCGTGCATGATGAAGACGAGCACCGTCGCCACCATGAGATAGAGCACGATGGTCGCGAGCGCCAGGTCCTCGACGCTGATGCCATCCTGCGCGTAGGCAGGCGCACCGAGCATGAGCACCAGCACGGACGTGACCACCCCCAACTTCAACAGACGCTTCACCGTGTCCTCCAACTCGACTCGTGGGTTCGGTGGCCTCGCGGGGCCGCGATGCGCGGGGTTGCGCACAGGACCCTGCCCGGTTCCACCGGTACGGTCGGAGACGCTACGAAGCGGCGGTTTCTCCACCGTTGATCTCGCGTTTCCACCGTGTTTCGTGTCCAGGAGGCCCCGGTGGCGTTCACCATCGCGCTCGCACAGCTCCACGCCCAGGTCGGCGACATCGACGGCAACGTCGAGCGGATCCGCGCCGCGTGGCACGAGGCCGCAACCGCCGGAGCGGACCTGGTGGTCACCACGGAGCTCGCCCTGACGGGCTATCCGCCGGAGGATCTGCTGCTCAAGCCGGAGTTCGTCGCCGCCAACCTCGCCGCCCTCGACCAGTTGGCGGCCGCGGGGCCGACCGGCTGCACCGCACTGGTCGGGTACGTAGGCGCCGGCGAGGGGGACGCGACCGACGCGGTGCACTGGGACGTCGCCCTGGCCACCCGTGACCTGACCAACTCCGTGGCGGTGCTGCGGGACGGACGGATCGTGGCGACCTACGACAAGCTGCGCCTGCCGAACTACGGCGTGTTCGACGAGGCCCGCTACTTCACCCCCCGTGACACACCCTGCGTGGTCGAGGTCGCCGGGGTGGCCGTCGGGGTGACGGTGTGCGAGGACCTGTGGACCGAGTCCGGCCCGGTGCAGGCGGCGGTCGCCGCAGGCGCCGAGGTGGTGGCCTCCCTCAACGCCTCGCCGTACCACCGTGGCAAGCGTGAGGACCGCGAGGCCTGGGTGCGTCACCACGCCCGGCTCGGCGGCGTGCCGGTGCTGTACTGCAACGTCGTCGGCGGCCAGGACGAGGTGGTGTTCGACGGTGACTCCATGGTGGCCGATGCGCACGGTGGGATCGTCGCGCGTGGGCGCCAGTTCACCGAGGACCTCGTCGTCGTGGACCTGCCGACGACCAGCGGTCAGCCGGCCGTGCCCGCCGCCGGTTGGCAGCAGGCACCCCGGCTCGATGCCGCCGGGGAGGTGTGGCACGCCCTGACCCGCGCCACCCGGGACTACTGCGGCCGGAACGGTTTCGAGCGGGCCATCGTGGCCCTGTCCGGCGGGATCGACTCCGCCGTGGTCGCCGCCCTGGCGGCGGACGCGCTCGGTGGGGACCGCCTCATCACCGTGGCGCTGCCCTCGCCCTACTCCTCCCCCGGGTCGCTGTCCGACGCTGCCGCGCTGGCCGCGAACGTGGGTTGCGAGCACCACGTGCTGGACATCTCCGGACCGATGGCGGCCGTCGGCGAGATGCTCGGTGCGCTGGTGGTCACGGGGTTCGACCGCGCTGATGGGCAGCAGCCCGGCGTGGCCTACGAGAACCTGCAGTCGCGGTTACGCGGCCTGACGGTGATGGCCCTGTCCAACGAGAGCGGCGCGATCGTGCTGACCACCGGGAACAAGTCGGAGTACGCCGTCGGTTACGCCACCCTGTACGGCGATATGTCCGGTGGGTTCGCACCGATCAAGGACGTACCGAAGCTGCTGGTCTACGAGCTGGCACGCTGGCGCAACCGCCCCGGCGAGGTGATCCCGGAGGCCACCATCACCAAGCCGCCCTCCGCGGAGCTGCGACCGGGCCAGCTGGACCAGGACTCACTGCCGAGCTACGAGGTCCTCGATGAGCTGGTCACCGGCTACGTGGAGCAGGACAAGGGCATCGCCGAGCTGGTGGCCGACGGCCACGATGCGGCGGTGGTCCGTCGGGTGGTGCAGCTGATCGACCGGGCGGAGTACAAGCGGCGGCAGGCCGCCCCGGGACCGAAGATCACCCCGCGCGCCTTCGGTCGCGACCGCCGGGTGCCGATCACGAGCGGCTGGCGGGGCTGACGGCCTGCGTTCGCGGGCCGGCACCGTCGACCTCGAGACCCTGCGCTGCCCTGGCGGCGCGCTCGCGGGGGGCGCCCTCCTCCGGCGCAGGACGGGCCGCCAAGCGGGCCGGGCGAACCACCACGGCCGCCGCTGCGACCAGGGCGCCGACCAGCAGGAAGGCGACCGTCGGTCCGGCGAGGTCGGCGACGCTGCCGTTGACGGCGGCGGCCACGGGCCGTGAGCCGAGGAAGGCCACGGACCACAGCGCCATGACCCTGCCCCGCAGCGCATCGGGGAGTCGGGCCTGCAGGAGGGTGGAGAAGGAGGTCAGTGCGAAGGTCATCCCCGCTCCGCCGACCACGAACCCGCCGACCGCGATCCCCGGCAACGGCGCGACGCCGGCCACGGCGGTGCCACCCGCCAGCAGCCCGAGCCCGAGCACCCCGAGCCGGTCCAGGCCGAGCCGCAGCCGCAGCCGCGAGAGGACCACGAAGGCCAGCCCTGCGCCGACGCCGAAGGACGACGCGAAGGCACCGACCAGGGTGGGGTCCCCGCCGAAGCCCGCGGCGAGCACCGGCGTGAGGGTGATCACCGGGTCGGCACCGATACCGATCGCGCCGACCCCGAGCAGCAACAGCAGGATGCCGCGGTCCTCACGCAGGTAGCGCACACCGACCCGCACCCGGCGGTCACCCTCACCCGCGCCCTCCGCCCGGCCCTGGATCGGCAGCGGGAGCAGCAGGAGCACGAACAGCAGGTTGGTGGCGGCGGCGAGCGCGAAGGCGGCGGCCGGCCCGACGCTCGCGGCGATGACCGCGCCCAGGGCGGGGCCGGCCGCGCGCGCAACGGTGAAGGGGATGGAGTTCACCGCGACCGCGGCGGCCAACTCGTTCGGACGGACCAGGTGTGGGAGCAGCGCGTTCATCGCGGGGCCGCCGACGACGAAGCCGATACCGACGATCAGGGCGGTCAGCACCACCGGCCACGCCCCTGGCAGCCCGTCCACACCGACCAGCGCGATCCACACGGCCAGCCCTCCCGAGCCCGCCATGGCGATCACCCGTCCCCAGATCAGCTGGCGACGCCGATCACCACGGTCGGCGAAGGCGCCGCTCAAGGGCGCGAACAGCAGCTGCGGGCCGAACTGCGCCACGCTGACCAGCCCGACGACGAAGGCGGACCGCGACAGTTCCCACGCCAGGATGGCCGCCACGATGTTGTGGACCCAGATCCCGGCCGTCGACAGCGACTTGCCCACGAAGAAGGGCCCGAACACCGGATCGACGAGCAGGCGCCAGGAGCTGCGGGGTGGGGCGTCGGCGGGCAGTGCAGGGCGGTGACGGCGACGGGTCACCGTTGCACCTCGACCCGATCGAAGCCAGCCAGGAGCCGCTCCAGCCCGTCGAGCAGGTGCACCAGCTGCGCCTGGTCCCACCCGGCGGTGGCGTCCTGCAGCACCGCACGGCGTCGTTCGGTGACCGCATCGAGGAGGCGCTCACCGTCCTCGGTCAGCTGCAGCCGGGCCCGGCGCCGGTCCTGTTCGCAGGCACGACGCTGCAGGGTGCCGGCGTCCACAGCCCGGTCCACGAGCCGGCTCGCGGTGGAGGGGTCGACCACCAGCACCTCGGCCACCGCACCGATGGTCGGCGGCTGCGCTGCCCGTTGGACAGCGCGCAGCAACCGCACCGTGGCCAGCTCCACGGTGCCGGCCAGCTCGCCGAGCACCTCCCGGCGGTAGCCGGGGCGTTGCAACACCCTGCGGATCTCCACCAGGGCGTTGTCGAGCTGGTCGAGCAGCATCCGATCCGGGTCGGCTGATGCAACGGCCGGGGACGCCGCGGCGGCCGCGGGACGCGGGTCGGTGTCGGCGTGGGCGGCAGCGGGTGTGGGAGTCATATAGATGTGTGTACCACGCACGTACCTGTATGTCAGGCCGGCGGTCCCGTCCCGTGGCCGGGGGGTGGCAGATCGTCCGGGTCCAGCGGACCCTCGGGCAACGCATCGAGGTCCGACACCTCCCGCACGGTGTAGGCACCGCTGACGCGCAGGACCCGCGCAGCGCGACGGGCGGTGCGGGCGTCACCACACCGCACACCCACGGCGACACCACCCGGCAGCAGCGGCGCGAAGGTCCGCTCCCAGGAGTCGACCATGGTCGGTGCGACCAGCAACCCGGCCAGGAGGCCGACCGCCCCGCCGAAGAAGGCGCCTCCTCCGGCGCCTGAGAGCAGGACCGTGGCGGTCCAGCCGCCGTAGAAGCCGAGCAGCAACGCACCGAACACCGCGCCCGGCACCAGACCGACCAGCAGGCCCCGGAGCATGAGCCCTCCGAGGGCCAGGCTGGCTCCACGGTCGGTCTGCCGGTCGCCGTAGCGGCCGGCGGTCACCACCTCGACGGGCCCGAGGAGCTCGATGTCGTTGCCGTCGATGCCGGCGCGCGACAGGCGTGTGATCGTTGCCCGCGCCGTACGCCCATCGTGGTGGAAGGCCACCAGATCGGGGTGGCCGTCGGGGGCTGTCACCAGGCTGCCTCCACGGTGGGGTCGGACGTCGCGGGCGCAGCCGTACGCGACGGTTCGCCCCGCACGGTCCGGAGCGGGCACACTAGGCGGACCGCCACCGGTCGATCCGCTGGACCCGCACGTCGGGCCGGCAGGAAGGTTCCCGAGGTGTCCCTCCACACGCCCATGGACGCGGCGGCATCCGCGCGCCGCCCCGTCTCGATCCATGATCTCGCCGCAGCGAAGGCGCGCGGGGAGCGCTTCGTCATGGTGACCGCCTACGACGCCAGCAGCGCGGCGCTGCTGGACGAGCTCGGGGTCCCGGTCCTGCTGGTCGGCGACAGCCTGGGGATGGTGGTGCTCGGCTACGACTCCACCGTCCCCGTCAGCCTGGAGGAGATGCTGCACCACACCCGGGCGGTGGCCCGCGGCACCCGGGACGCCCTGGTGGTCGGGGACCTGCCCTTCGGCAGCTACCAGCAGGACCCGACCCAGGCGCTGTCCTCCGCGGTCCGGATGCTCAAGGAGGGCGGCGCGAGCGCGGTGAAGCTCGAGGGTGGCGGGCCGATGATCGAGACCACAGACCGCCTGGTCACGGCCGGGATCCCGGTGATGGGCCACGTCGGGCTGACCCCGCAGTCGGTGCACCAGTTCGGGGGGTTCAAGGTGCAGGGACGCGATGACGCCGCAGCGGAGCGCATCGTCGACGACGCCGTCGCCCTCGCCCAGGCCGGGGCCTTCGCCGTGGTGCTCGAGGCCGTACCGGCAGCGCTCGGTCGGCGCGTCACCGAGGCGGTCGACGTCCCCACCATCGGGATCGGCGCCGGACCGGACACCGACGCCCAGGTGCTGGTCTGGCACGACCTGCTCGGGCTGACCGCAGGGCGGCTGCCCCGGTTCGTGAAGGCCTACGCGGATCTGCGCGCGGAGATCAGCGGCGCGATCAAGTCCTTCCAGAGCGAGGTCGCGGACGGGGAGTACCCCGGGCCCGAGCACACCTACTGACGACCGGACACCCCGGGAGCGGGTCCGGTCGTCAGCCACCGCCACCACGGGACCGCGTCAGCCGACCAGTCGAGCCAGCCGCCCGATGGCCGTCGGCGTGCGTGGGCCCCACCACCACAGGTCCATGCCGTCCACGAGCACGGCGTGCATCCCCGCCCCTTCGATCTCGGCCCGATCCGCCGGCCCGAAGGCGTAGGGCTCATCGGGCAACAGCAGCAGGTCGGGTTCCAGGTCGCGCAGCGCACCGAAGCCGCACCTCGGATAGCGCCCGTGCGGGTCGTCGGGCTGGGGTTCGGCACCGACCGCGGACAGCAGATCCGCCGCGTAGGTGTCCCGGCCGACCAGCCACCAGCCCTCCTCGTCGCCACCACGCCCAGGGTCGTCGCGCCACACCGCGCAGGCCACCCGCTGCGGCCGGTCCGGGCGGGCGCAGGCGGCCAGGGCCGTGTCGATGTCGGCGACCAACCGGTCGGCGGCCGCACCGACACGAAGCGTCGCACCCAGCCGGTGCAGGCTCTCCGACAGCCCGCTCAGGGTGCGGACGCGGGTGACGTGCACCGCGATCCCGGCCGCACGCAGCGCCTCGACGTCCCGCCGTCGGTTCTCCTCCTCGTTGGCCAGCACCAGGTCGGGCGCCAGCCCGATGATGGCCTGCAGGTCCGGGTTCTTCGTCCCCCGGACCCTGCGGGCAGCGGGGAAGCCGTCGGGCGGTGCGACACACCACTCGGTGACCCCGACCAGGCGGTCCGCCAGGCCCCAGCTCCACAGCAGCTCGGAGAGGTTGGGGACCAACGAGACGATCCGCTCCACCCCCTCCGGGAGCGCGACCACTCCCCCGAGGTCGTCGACGCCCGGGGCGGTGGTGTTCACCGCGACTCGCGGGAGGGGATGTGGGTGCCCTCCACCTCGCGTGCGAGGACGTAGAGGTAGTCCGCGCACCGGTTCAGGTACCGCACGGGTGCATCGTCGGGCAGCAGCCCCGCCCGATCCATCGCAACGGTGTGCCGCTCAGCACGCCGGCAGACGGTGCGTGCCAGGTCCAGGGCCGCAGCGGCCCGGTTCCCGCCCGGCACCACGAACTCCTGGGGCAGGGGGTGGCGGGCGACGCTGGCGTCGATCCGCGCGTCGAGGGCGTCGACCATGGCGCCGTCCACCCGGCTGACACCCACCTCGAGGCGGTCCCAGTGATCGGCGCGGGTCGCGAGCTGTGCCCCGACCACGAACAGCTCGCGCTGGACCTCGAGGACCGCGTCGTGCAGCGCGCCGTCGAGTTCCGGGCGTGCCAACCCCAGGGCGCTGCAGGTCTCGTCCACGGTGCCGTAGGCCGTGGTGCGCACGTCGTGCTTGTCGACACGGCCCCCGTAGAGCAGCCCGGTGGTGCCGTCGTCGCCGGTCTTGGTGTAGACCTTCACCGCGTCCCTCGCTCGTCCTCGACCGCCGGCTCTCGGCGGGGGCGGAGCCTACCGATGCGTGCGTGCCGGCCCGGACCAGCGTTGTCCGCCTGCGTGCGCTGGAGGTACCGTCTCCCCGCCCAGTGTCCGGCGTCCCCTCCACGAGGTGCCCGTGAGCCAGGACCGACCACCCAACCGCGACTTCCGCGTGCTGACCCGGCAGCGCGGCGGCTACGACGGCGCGTGGATGGTCGATGTCCAGCTCCAGGTGGCAGCGACCGGCGCACTGGTCTGGGCCCAGACCTTCTCCGACACCGCACAGGCTGAGGCCTTCCAGCAGCAGCTCGAGGAGGACCTCGAGTCCCTCGACGGCACGTCCTTCCGGCGCAAGTACGGCGTGCCCGCGAGCACGTGAACAGCGCCGCCCGCCAGGGGACGGCACCGACCCCCCGGCTGCGACGGGAACGGATCGCGGCGCCCCGGGATCGTGACGGTCGGGTGGACCTCGACGCATGCGTCGCGGCGCTCGGTCCGGTCGACGTCCTGGAGACCGCCGCTGGGCAGGGGTGGAGCTACCTGGTGCCCCACACGGGGTGGCGGCTGTCCGACGACGGCCATCGCACCCGTCTACACCATCCCGGAGGCCGGGCGCAGGACCTCGGCGACGACCCCTTCGCAGCCGTGGAGCAGATCACCGGGTGGCTCGGTGCCCGTCCCGACGCCTCGGGGTACCAACAGCAGGCGGAGGCCGACGCACCGCTGCTGAGCGGGGGCCTGGTCGGGGCGTTCAGCTACGACCTGGGGCGACGGACCGAACAGCTTCCGCTGCTGGCGCGCGATGACCGTCGACGGGCGCACCTGTCGCTGCGGGTCGTCGAGGTCGTCTGCGCCATCTCCCCGCAACGGGAGCACGTGGAGCTGCTGGCCACCACCCTGCCGGAGCAACTGTCCACACAGGCTCCGCCCGACCTCCGCCGCGATCAGCTGGCGCGGTGGGTGCGGGGCCGGCTGGCGGCCGCCGCGCGCCACCGAGCACCGGTACCGCCTCAGCCGCAGCCCGAGCCCCAGGTCGCGTGGACGAGCCTCCCTCGCCACGCCCACCTCGCGGCGGTGGAACAGCTCCTGGAGGCGATCTCGGCCGGTGCACTGTTCCAGGCCAACCTCGCGCAGCGGCTGTCCGCACGCTGGGACGGCGACGTGCACGCGCTCTACCGGGCGCTTCGGACCGCCTCGCCCGCGGCCTTCGGTGCGGCGTTGCCGGATGCGGGCGTGGCGTCGATCTCGCCGGAGACCTTCCTGGCGGTGGACGGCGCGCAGGTGCGGACCCGGCCGATCAAGGGCACCCGCCCCCGTGCCGGCGACGCGGCGCTGGACGCGGCGCTGGCCGACGACCTGGCGACCGCCACCAAGGACCGGGCGGAGAACGTCATGGTGGTCGACCTCGAGCGCAACGACCTCGGCAGGGTGTGCCAACCCGGCAGCGTGTCCGTCCCGGAACTGACCCGTGTCGAGGCCCACGCCACGGTCTGGCACCTGGTCTCCACGGTGACCGGCCGGCTGCGACCCGAGACCGGGTACGGAGACCTGCTGCGTGCGACCTTCCCCTGCGGCTCCATCACCGGGGCCCCGAAGATCGCCGCCATGTCGCACATCGAGCGGCTCGAGCCGGTGCGGCGTGGGATGTACTGCGGCGCGGTGGGGTTCCTCGCCCCCGGCCACGCCCGGCTGTCCGTGGCGATCAGGACCGCGGTCCTGCACGCCGACGGTGTCGCCGACCACGGTGCCGGCGGGGGCATCGTGGCCGACTCCGACCCCCAGAGTGAGCACGCGGAGACCCTCGACAAGGCCGCAGCCTTCCTGCGGGCGGTCGCGGCGCTGCGGGTCGCCGCCGACCCCCACGACGCGCCTGCAACACGCCGCTCCGGTGGTCCACGCCACCCGAGGACCCCGGCGGACGTAGGTCGATGACCGCCCGCGTCTGGGTCGACGGCAGGCTGGTCCCGGCCGCCGAGGCACGCATCAGCGCGCTCGACCTCGGGTTCCGCAGCGGCATCGGGGTGTTCGAGAGCCTGCGCGTCGATCAGGGCCGCGCCTTCCGACCGGACGCGCACCTGGCACGACTGGCCACCGGGGCACGCACGCTGGGGTTCGCGCCGCAGACCGCGGTCCTGCGTCGTGGGATCGCCGACACCGTGACGGGCAACCACCACCTCGGCGACCACCTCGCGCTGCGCATCACCTGCTCCCCCGGTCCGATCGACCCCCAGGCACCCTTCCCGGGCGCGTCCGCAGGGCCCCCGACCACGGTCATCACGGTGCAACCGACCGGTGCCGCCTCGCCCACGCCGTCACCCGCCACCGCGATCTCCACTGCGCTGCGTCGCGAGATCGCCTGCACCAAGCACACCTCCTACCTGGTGTCGGTGCTGGCCCAGCAGCAGGCGGCGGCCGCGGGCTGCTCCGACGCGCTGCTGACCGCACCCTCCGGAGCGTTGCTGGAGGCTGCAACCGCCAACCTGCTGGTGGTGGTGGACGGGGTCGTCTCCACACCGCCGACCAGCGCTGGGATCCTGCCCGGCGTCACGCGTGACGCCGTCCTGGAACTCGCCGCCGAACACCGTATCGAGGTGGTGGAACGGCCGATCACCCGCGACGACCTGTACCGCGCCGAGGAGGCGATGCTCACCTCAGCGGTGCGTGGTGTGCGGGCGCTGACCCGGGTGGACCACCACGATGTCGCCGGGGGGCGGCCCGGGCCGCTCACCACCCACCTCGCGGCGGCCTACCACTCCCTCGTCGCGCGGGTGGCCGAGCCGGTCACGGTGACGGGATCTCCAACCGACTGAACCGCACCCCGGCGTGGGTCCGGTAGCGCTTGTTCACCCCGATCAGCACCGGGGTCAGGGACTCCAGCACCGAGGACAGCCGCAGCGCGCCGACCGCCACACCCCGCGCGCCGTCGAGCCGGTCAGCCAGCGCGACGACCTCGGCGACGGCCTCCGCGTCATCGCCGGCCACCAGCACGTCCTCATCGACCGGTTCGTCCACAGCGTTGAGCACGGGGCTGGCGACGGTGTTGAACGCCGACACGACCCGTGCGGTGGGGATGCGCTGGGCGATGTCCTGCGCGACGGAGCCGGCCGGGACCGGCACCGGGTACGGACCCTGCTTGTCGAACCCCAGGGGGTTGACCATCGACACGATGACGCTGTCCGCAGCGCTGTCGGCGATAGCAGCGAGGTTGTCCTCCAACGAGTCGAAGGGCACCGCGAGGATCACCATCGGTGCTTCGGCGGCGCTCGCGTTGTCGGTGCCGGTGATGGCAGGCTGGCCGGGTTCGAGTGCTGCGCTCAGTTCCTCGGCTTTCGCCGCGCCCCGCGCGGCATCCCGGGAACCGATCACCACCTCCAGGCCGGTGCGGGCCAGCCGCACGGCAAGCCCCCGTCCCATGGCTCCCGTCCCTCCGATGATCGCTACCTGCTGCAGCACCTGACGCCTCCTCACGCTCGTTGCCCGGACACCCGTCTTCGCGGCCGATGGCTTCGCCGGGTGGCCCGACGATAGACTCCCGCCACGCCTCGTCACAGCCGACGGGGCACCGGGACCGGCCTGGCGGCGGTCACACGCGCCGGCAGAGCGGCGACGAGGGAGGCCGAGGTGGGAGCGCGACCCGATGCCGGTCTGCGCTGGCACCGAACGACGCTCGCCGGGCGCACCGTCGCCTACGGGGACGCCGGTGAGGGTCCTGCGGTGGTCTTCCTCCACGGGTGGGGGCTGACCGCCCGCTCCTACGCCCAGGCCTTCCCGCTCATCGCGGCCACGGGGTCACGGGTGATCGCGCCGGCACTCCCCGGCTTCGGACGCAGCGATGAACTGGAGGGCGAGTACACCTTCCCCCGGCTCGCGTCCTGGGTCCTGGAGCTGCTCGACACCCTCGACCTCCGCGATGGCGTGACGCTGGTCGGCCACTCCTTCGGAGGCGCTGTGGCAACGGCCACGGCGTGGGAGGAGCCCGAGCGCCTGCGGGCGCTGGTGCTGGTCAACTCCGTCGGAGGTTCGGTGTGGAAGAGCTCCCGGGAAGGTGAGCGCACCCTGGCCGACCGCCCGATCTGGGACTGGGGACTGCGGATGCCGGGCGAGTTCCGGCGCCGCGACTACCGGCGGGTGCTCCCCGTGGTGGTCCGCGACCTGGTGGGTAACGCGCTGACCCATCCCGGCGCGATGCGGCGGGCCGCGAACCTCGCCCGTACCGCCGACCTGCGCGAGGAGCTCGCCACCCTGGCCGCCAACGGGCTGCCGGTGTCGATCCTGTGGGGCTCGGAGGACGAGGTGGTGCCGGAGGCCACGTTCCTCGCGATGTGCGAGGCCGCGGGCGCACCCGGCGACATCATCCCCGAGGCCGGCCACTCCTGGCTGATCGCGGATCCCGCCGGCTTCGGTGAGCTGGTCACCAACTCGCTCGCCGTCCAGCGCACCCTGGCGGAGCGCACCATCGACCACGACGCGGAGCGCCCCACCGACCAGGGGTCGGTGGGGCGCAGCGCCTGACGCCCGGGGCGGTCAGCCGGTGTTCTGCAGACCGGCGGACAGCCCGGCGACGGTGGTCTTGACGATCAGCTGGTCGAAGGGCTCCGGCTCCTCCTGGCTGCGCAGCCGCGCCAGGGTGGCCAGCTGGAGCAGCGAGAGGGCGTCGATATCGGGTGCACGCAGCGACACCGCGGCGCGCAAGGCCGGTTGCCGCTCGAGCAGGCGCTCCTGGCCGGTGACCTTGAGCACCCACTCCTCGGTGAGCTCCCACTCGGCCATGATCCGTTCCGCGAGCTCCGGGTTGCCACCGAGCTCCAGTGCGTACCGACCGAGCAGCTTGTCCGCCTTCGCCAGGCTCATCTCCGCCATCTCGATCACCGGGGTGAAGAAGGGCCACTCCCGGCGCATGGCGCGCAGGGTGTCGAGGCCGCCCTCACGGGCACCGATGGCGGCCAGGCCGGTCCCGACGCCGTACCAGCCGGTGAGGTTCACCCGGCTCTGCGACCACGCGAACACCCACGGGATCGCCCGGAGCGACGACAGGTCACGGGCCTTGGTGCGGTGGGCGGGACGGGACCCGATGGCGAGCTGGCCGATCTCGTCGTAGGGGGTCGCCAGGGTGAAGAAGTCCGCGAACCCCTCGGCGTCGAGCAGACCACGGTAGGCCTGCTCGCTGGCCTGTGCCATGGTGTTGGCCAGCTCCTCGAAGCGCTCCTCCTGGGCCCACGCACGCTCCTCGGCGTTGGGGGTGGAGGTGGCCAGCACCGCGTTGACGGTGCGCTCGAGGTGCCGCCGTCCGGTGTTGACCGAGCGGTAGCGCGCGAAGATCACCTCGCCCTGCTCGGTCACCTTGAACCGTCCATCGACGGACCCGCCGCCCTGGCCCCGGATCGCCCGGTTGAGGGGGCCACCGCCGCGGCCCATCGAGCCGCCACGGCCGTGGAAGAAGGTGAGCTCGATGTCCTGCTCGCGGGCCCACCGGGCGAGCTGCCCCTGCAGCTGGTGCAGCGCCACGTGGGCGGCGAGCAGTCCGGCGTCCTTGGCGGAGTCCGAGTAGCCGATCATCACCTCGAGGCGGCGATCCGCCTCCTCGAGCTTCTCCCGCTCACCCGGGGTGGACAGCACCTGCTCCAGCACCTCCGGGGCGCGTTGCAGGTCGGCACGGGTCTCGAACAACGGCACCACGGAGAGGTGGAACCGCTCGTAGCGCTCGTCGTCGAGGGCCGCACGCACCAGGGCGCGCACGGCGAGCAGGTTGGCGGCGCTGGTGGTGAAGGAGATGATGTAGCGGTAGCAGGCCTCGGGCCCGTAGCGCTCCTGCAGGTCTGACATCGCCCGGATGGTCTCCAGGACCTCGTGACCCTCGTCCGAGGTGACCTCGGCGCCCGACGGCCAGCCGTCGTTCACCACCTCGGCCAGGGCGTCGACGTCATCGGAGACGCCCTCCTGCAGCTCCTCGAGCACCCGCGCGTGGACGGCGGAGTGCTGACGGACCTCCAGCGACACCAGGTGGAAACCGAAGGTCTCGGCCCGCCAGATCAGGTCCTGGATCACGCCGTAGGCCAACCGGGGGCTGCCCGCCTCGTCCAGGGAGCGCTGGACGGCCAGCAGGTCGTCGAGGTAGTCCTGCGGGCCGTCGTAGGCGTGCTCGGTCCCCGTACGGGTGGCGGCGAGGCGGTCGGCAACCAGCACCAGCCGGTGCCGGTAGGGCTGCTCGGGGGCGGCGCGCTCCAGCTCCGCAGCCCGCTCGGGGAAGCGCCCGCGGTCCGCGTCGAGCCCGGCCTGGACCTCGTCGCTGACGGGGGTCCCACTGGCCGGGTCCGCGGTGAGGCTGAGGGCGACGGCGCGGGTGCCCTCCTCCAACCGCTCCAACGCCACCTCGGCGTAGCGGCGTCCGCTGTCGCGGGTGACCTCGGCGGTGACGAAGGGGTTGCCGTCGCGGTCGCCACCGACCCAGCTGCCGTAGCGCATGAAGGCACCGGTCAGCGGCGGTCGGGCGCCGACGGTCGTGGGCTCCAGGGCCCGGTCCACCTCGCGGTAGACGTCGGCGACGACGTGGAAGACCTGGTCACCGAGCACGCCGAGGACGCGCTGGACCTCGTCCACGGGTTGCGGACGGGTCGGGCGGAAGGGCGAGGTCCGCCACAGGCTGGTGACCTCCTCCACCAGTCGACGGCGGATGTCCTGGATCAGCGCGTCATCCACCTCGATCTCGTCGAGGCGCTTCAGTTCGGCGGCGATGCGACGCAGGATCTGGGTGACCGACCGGCGGCGCGCCTCCGTGGGGTGGGCGGTGAACACCGGGTGGATGCGCAGGCGCTGCACCAGACGCCGGGTGTCGTTCTTGCCGATCAGCGAGGTGACCTCGCTGACCCCTGCGACGATGCCCTCGCCGTCGACCTGGCCGGCCCGGCCCTTCATCCGCGAGGTCTTGATGCGCTGCCGGTCCTCGGCGATGTTCAGCAGCAGGCAGTGGTTGGTCAGCGCCTGCGCGATCCTGCGGCACACCTCGGGGTCGAGCGCGGCGACCTCCTCGAGCAACTCGTCCACCGACCCCTGCCCGCTGGTGCGCTGCCGCAGGGCGGCGTTGCGCAGCCACGTGACGGTGTCGACGAACTCCGTCCCTTCGCACTCGGCGAGGACGTCGTCGAGGACACCGGCGAGGAGGTTGACCTCGTACTGGAGCCCGTCAGGCAGCAGTGGCTTGAGGGGACGGATCGGGTGGGGTCCGGGCATATCGGCCTCGTGGTCGACGGATGGACGGATGGTCTCTAGCGCCCGCGACGCTAGACGAGCACCAGGCCACCGTGGGACCGTCCGGACGTCCCCTTCGGACCCTTCTCGGGGAGGTCATCGGACCCTGGCTGCGCCGTGGCCGACGGCGCGACGAAGGGGGGCTACAGATCCTCGTCGAGGTCCTCGAGGCCGAGGTCGACGGTGCGCCGCCGGTGGCCGGTGAGCACCTCCATCGCCAGGCGCTTGACCTGGGCCTCGCCGGTGGTGCCCTCAGCGGCCGCCGCGTCGGCGAACAGCACCTTGAGCGCGTCGGTGTGGCCCATCGCCTCCTGGTAGCTGGTGAGCGCCCGTCCGAGCAGGTCACCGGCCAGCTGCCGGGCCCGTGCCTGCGCGTCGGCGTCGGTCAACTGCGCCCGCAACTGCTCGACCGCAGCCTGCTCGAAGCGTTCGCGACCACCGATCGCCTCCACCACGAGTTCCCCGGTGTCCTGGTCGAGCACGGGCGCCACGGCGCGCGCGAAGTCGGCCGCGATGGGCAGGCCCAGGGCGAAGAAGACGCTGGCTCCGAACCAGTCGTCGAGGGGCGCCCGGTCGAAGTAGGTGTCGAAGAACGGCTTCATGGCGTCCATGGAGGCGCTGGGGTCCTCGCTCCGGGAGGACAGGTCGTCCTGCAGGGTGCGGTAGGCGCCGTACTCATGGTTGACCACGTCAGCCGCGAGGTCAGCGGTCGCGGCATCCGGGGCGACGGCGATCAGGCGCGCGGCCGCCTCGATGGCCCGCAGCTGCCCGTAGGCCAGGGCACCGAGCAACTCGGTGACCGCGGCGTCATGGTCGAGGGGGGTGTCTTCTGTGGTGTCGCTCACGATCAGGTCGCCCTCCGCGGCCGCCAACCCAGCCGCTCCGAGATCTCACGCGCGGACCGCAGCACGCGCAGCGCGATGGACTCCGGCTCCGGGAGCCGCGCGGTCGGTGCGACGATACCGACGGCGGCCACGGCGCGGCCGGTGTGGTCGAACACCGGTGCCGCGACGCCGGAGGCGCCCGGCTCCAGCTCATCACGGGTGTAGGCGACCCCGCGCTGGCGGACCGACTGCAGCTCCGGGTTCCGCGCGCCCTCGGGCAGGAACGCGAGCAGCGCCTTGCCGTGGGCCGCGACCCCGAGCTCGTGGCGGAAGCCGACCCGGTAGTTGACCTGCACGAACCGGTCCCCCGGCTCGATCACCTCGACCACCACCAGGTCGTCACGGTCTCGCACCGCGAGGCAGGCGGTCTCCCCCGTGTCATCGGACAGCGACCTGAGCGGTGGTCCGGCCAGCCGCCGGACCTCGAGCCCCTGCGCCGCCCGCACACCGAGCTCGAGCATCGACAACCCCAGCCGGTAGCGACGCGTCTCCGCGTCACGGGTCACGAACCCCTCGGCGACCAGGGTGTCCAGCAGCCGGTAGAGCACGGCGCGGTCGAGCCCCGTGGACTCCGCGAGACCGGACACCGTCGCTCCGTCACCGTGCTCGCCGAGGGCGTTCAGCAACGACAGCCCCCGCGAGAGCGTGCGGGACCCGCTCGACCGACGGGCGCGTGCGCCCTCCCCATCCTCGATCTCGCTCACCGAGCTCCCTCCTCCCGTCACCAACGACGATCAGGTGACCGTCGCCACCCTCGCGGGGTCCGCGTGGGCGCACAAGGGGGTGCGGTGGTCGCCTGAGTGTGCTGCGCGACCCGCGCACGGTCAAGGGCGCCGCCCCCACTGCTCGGCCACCTCCGGCGAACCTCACGGCCCGGCAGCCGCCTGAGCGGACCGCACGCAGGCTCGCGGCCCGTCAGCAGCCCATCGCTACCATCGCCCGCCGTGGCGTCCCGTCACCACCGTCGAAGAGAAGGACCCTCCGTGCCCGAGGAGATCGAGAAGCTGCTGGGCGGTTCCCGCCGAGCGTTCGACACGTTGTTCGAGTCGAGGATCCTGTTCCTCAAGGGGCCCTTGGAGGATGACATCGCCGACAACCTCGTCGCGCAACTCCTCGCCCTCGACGCGGAGAACGACGAGGACATCACCCTCTACATCAACTCCCCCGGCGGCATCATCACCGGCATGTTCGCCATCTACGACTCCATGCGGCTGCTGCGCAGCAAGGTCAACGTGCGCTGCATCGGCCTGGCCGCCTCCGCCGGCGCCTTCCTGTTGGCCACGGGCACCGGTACCCGCTCCGCGACGGAGAACGCGCGCATCATGATCCACCAGCCGCTCGGTGGCGCGCGGGGGACAGCGAAGGACATCGAGATCCAGGCCAAGAACATCGTGTGGATCCGGGAGCGCATCAACGAGATCCTGGCGGAGCGCACGGGTCAGACCCTGGAGACGATCCAGAAGGACACCGACCGGGATTACTGGATGACCGCCGCCGACGCCCTCGAGTACGGGCTGATCGACGAGGTCATCACGCCGGGCCAGGGCAGCTGAACGGGAGGGCACCGATCGAGGTAGCGCCCCGACCGCCGGTCGACGGCCCCTCCGTGGCGCCCGTCCGCGTGGCGCTGCTCGAGTGCGACCACGTGGACACGGATCTGCGTGGGGTGGCCGGTGATTACGGCGAGATGTTCACCCGGCTGTTCGCGGACCACGCCCCCCACCTCCAGCTGACGCGCATCGACGTGGTCGGCGGAGCCCCGCTACCGGCGGTCGGTGACCACGACGCCCTCGTGATCACCGGCTCGCGTTTCGGGGTCCATGACGACCTGCCCTGGGTGGGCGCGTTGTCACAACTGCTCACCGCAGCGTCCGCGGCCGCGGTCCCGACCGTGGGTATCTGCTTCGGGCACCAGCTGATCGCCCACACCCTCGGCGGGCAGGTCGAGCGCGCAGGGGTGGGCTGGGGGCTCGGTGTGCACCGCGCCACACCCACCGACCAGGGCGCGGCGGCCTTCGACCGCCACGCGCCCTTCGACCTGCTGGTCAGCCACCAGGACCAGGTCGTCGCGCTGCCGGAGGACGCACGCCTGCTGGCGACCAGCGAGCACGCTCCGGTGGCGGCGTTCAGCGCCGGCAGCATGCTGGGCTTCCAGGGACATCCCGAGTTCACCCCCGCCTACGCGGCCGCGCTGATGGACAGCCGCCGTGACCGCATCCCGGCCGGGGTGATCGCCGACGCCCAACCGACGCTCAGCACGCCCACCGATCACGCTGCCATCGCCCGGGTGATCGCAGACCACCTCGCAGCCGGACCGGCATGACCGCCCGGCGCCTGGCGGTCTCCCTGGACGCTGTCGTGCTGGCGGTCACCGACCACACCCCCCGGGTGCTGGTCACCGTCCACGACGACGGGTCCCTCGCCCTGCCTGCTGGGCCCCTGGACGTGGAGCATGACGAGACCCTCGAGCGCGGCCTGCGCCGCTACGTACGGGAACAGACCGACCTGGAGCTCGGCTACGTCGAGCAGCTCTACACCTTCGGTGACCGTGACCGCGCACCCGACAGCGCAGCGGTGCGCCGGCTCAGCGTCGGCTACCTCGCGCTGGTGCAGGAGACCGCTGCGCTCACGGGCACCCGGTGGGTGGACGTCCACGAGCTGCTGTCCTGGGAGGACCACCGCGGCGGCCCACCGCCGATCGTCGCCGAGCTCGGTGACCAGCTGGAACGCTGGGCTGGAGGTGACCCCGCCCGGCGGCAACGGCTGGCGATGACCTTCCAGCCACCCTGGGACGGCATCCGCGTCCTCGAACGCTACGAGCTGCTCTACGGCGTCGGCCTGGTCGCCGAGCGGTTCCGTGACGACCACGAGCAGCCACCGCAGCTGGCCACCGGCACACCCATGCGCAGCGACCACCGCCGCATCCTGGCCACCGCGCTGGGACGGATCCGCGGGAAGCTCACCTACCGGCCGGTGGTCTTCGAGCTGATGACCGAGCCCTTCACCCTGCTCGAGCTGCAGCGCACGGTGGAGGCCCTGTCGGGTGTCGACCTGCACAAACAGAACTTCCGGCGCCTGGTGCTCGGGTCGGGGCTCGTGGAGGGCACCGGCGAGACCCGCCAGACGGGTGCCGGACGGCCGGCGCAGCTGTTCCGCTACCGCCCTGAGGTCCAACTCGAACGGCCACGGCCGGGGTTCGGGCTGCCCTACCGCTGAGCGCAGCGCCCGGGCGCTGCCGGGCGGCGGCCGGGCGCTGCCGGCCGACAGCCGGCTGTCGCGGCCGACGGTGCCGCCGCATCGACCGGCCACCGGTGTGGCGTTCCCCGGTATCGGGCGGGTAACCTCGCGTTTATGCTCGCAGTGAGCATAACTGCCCTGCACCCCACCGCCGCCGCGACGCGGCCAGGGAGCTGACCGCATGAGCGCGACCCGCACCCCGTCAACGAGCCTGCCGGTGCTCGGCGAGGACCGCCTCGCCGGGATCCTGCCGGACGTCGAGCGGCACATCGTCGAGCCGATCATCACCGACATCGAGCGGCTCAAGCAGGAACGTGACGCCATCGTGCTGGCCCACAACTACATGACGCCCGACATCTTCCACGGGGTCGCGGACCTCGCCGGCGACTCCCTGCAGCTCGCCCGCATGGCCGCCGACACCGACGCCTCGGTCATCGTCATGGCCGGGGTCCACTTCATGGCCGAGACCGCCAAGATCCTCTCCCCCGAGCGCACGGTGCTCATCCCGGACCTGAAGGCCGGGTGCTCGCTCGCGGAGTCGATCACCCCGGCCGACATCGCGGAGCTGCGCCGCGCGAACCCCGGTGCCCCGGTGGTCACCTACGTCAACACCTCGGCCTCGGTCAAGGCGGCTTCCGACATCACCTGCACCTCCTCCAACGCCGTCGAGGTGGTCCGTTCGCTCGGCACCGACCGCGTCATCTTCATCCCCGACCGCTACCTCGGCTCCTGGGTCGCCTCCCAGCTGCCCGACATCGAGGTGGTGACCTACGACGGCGCATGCGAGGTCCACGAACGCTTCACCGGCGCGGAGGTGGAGGAGCTGCGGGCCCTGCACGACGGGGTCGCCGTGCTCGCCCACCCGGAGTGCCCACCGGACGTCCTCGCCGCCGCCGACGTGGTCGGGTCCACCAAGCTGATGCACGACTGGGTCCGTGACCACCAGCCGAACTCGGTGGCGATGATCACCGAGTGCTCGATGGCGGACAACGTGGCCGCCGACGCGCCCGGGACCGAGTTCATCCGGCCCTGCAACATGTGCCCCCACATGAAGCGGATCACGATCCAGAACATCCGCACCTCCCTGGAGACCATGACCCACGAGGTGATCGTCGACCCCGACACCGCCGCCCGCGCCCGCCGCGCGGTCGAGGCGATGCTGGCCGTGACGTGACCGCTGCGGCTGCGCCGTCCGGCGACCACCGGGCGGTCATCGTCGGCTCGGGGCTCGCCGGCCTCGTCGTCGCCCTGGAGCTCGGCGCGTGCACGCTGGTGACCCGCACCGCGCTCGGCGACGGGGCCAGCGCCTGGGCCCAGGGCGGTATCGCAGCGGCCATCGGGCCGGACGACGACCCGACGCTGCACGCCGAGGACACCGTGGCGGTCAGCGCCGGGCTCGCGGACGCCGAGGTGGCACGGGTCATCGCCGCTGGCGCGGCCGAGCGCGTGCGGTGGCTCGAGGGGCTCGCGGTCCCCTTCGACCGGGACGCGGACGCGCTGTCGCTCGGCCGTGAGGCCGGTCACCGGCGTCGCCGGATCGTGCACGCGGCCGGGGATGCCACCGGAGCCGCGGTCATGGCACAGCTCCGGGCAGCGGTCGTGGCCCGCGACGACATCGAGGTGGTGACCGACGCCCGCGCCGTGGACCTGCTCCACGACGGCGGTCGGGTCACCGGCCTGGCCGTCGAACGCGGCGGACACCTCGAGGTCCTCTCGACCCGGGTCGTGGTGCTGGCCACCGGCGGCCTGGGTCGCCTCTACGCCCGCACCACCAACCCGCCCATGGCCACCGGTGACGGGGTCGCGATGGCGTTGCGCGCCGGCGTGACGGTGCGTGACCCGGAGTTCGTGCAGTTCCACCCCACCGCCCTGGCCACCGGCGACGACCCGCTGCCGCTGGTCACCGAGGCGCTCCGCGGCGCCGGTGCGGTGCTGCGCGACGCCGACGGCCGGCGGTTCCTCACCGACCTGCACCCGGATGCCGAGCTCGCACCCCGGGACGTGGTGGCGCGGGCGAACTCCGCCGCCGCGCAGCGCGGGCCCGTGGTGCTGGACACCAGCCACCTCGGCGCCAGCATCGAGCAGCGCTTCCCCACGGTGGTCGGCCTCGCGCGGGCGGCGGGGCTCGACCCCCTCGCACCGCTGCCCGTCACACCCGCCCAGCACTACGCGATGGGCGGTGTGGCCACCGACCTCGACGGGCGCACCTCGCTGCCCGGCCTGTTCGCCTGCGGCGAGGTGGCCTCCACCGGGCTGCACGGCGCCAACCGCCTCGCCAGCAACTCGCTGCTCGAGGCCATGGTGGTCGCACGCCGGGTCGCCGCAGCGCTGGCCGACACGACGCCGATGGTCGCCGACCTGGCGCACGCGCGAGCACCTCGACGGGCCGAAGACCTCACCCTGCCGACCGTGGACGACCCGGCCACCCTGGCGCGGCTGCGCGAGGTGATGTGGCGGGGTGCCGGTCCCGTCCGTGACCAACAGGGCCTCCAGGACGGCCTGGAGGAGGTCGGAGCACTGCTGCCGGAGCTGGTGACCGGCGCCGACGGCCGCAACCTCGCCCTGCTGGCGGAGGTCGTGCTGCGCAGCGCCCTGGCGCGCACGGAGTCGCGTGGCGCCCACCATCGGCGCGACCACCCCGGGCTCGATCCTGCGCAGGCCCGGTCGACGGTGATCGACACCAGCACCGCAGCCACGTTGGGGCCGCGGGTCACGCTCGCAGCCGCCGCGCACCCAGACCGAGCGACGGCTCGACCCAGCGGAGCTCGCCCGTGATCGACCCCCTCCCCGCCCACATCGTCGACGACCTGGTGCGCCGCACCCTGGCCGAGGATCTCGGCCTGGCCGGGGATCTGTCCACCGACGCGGCCATCGCCGCCACCGACGTGGGCACCGCGGACATCGTCGCTCGGCAGGCCGGCACCATCGCGGGTCTCGAGGTCGCGCTCGCAGCGTTCATCGCGGTGGATACGCGCGTCGAGGCCACCGCCAGGGTCACGGACGGCGCGTCGGTGGCCGCGGGCACGGTCCTCGCCCGGGTCCAGGGACCGACCCGGGCGCTGCTGACCGCGGAACGCTCAGCGCTGAACCTGCTCGGGCACGCCAGCGGCATCGCGACCGCGACCCGGGAGGTGGTCGACGCGGTGGTGGAACACGGCGTGCGCATCGTCGACACCCGCAAGACCACCCCGGGACTCCGCGCGCTCGAGAAGTACGCGGTGCGCTGCGGTGGCGGCCACAACCACCGCTTCGGGCTGTTCGACGCGGTGATGCTCAAGGACAACCACCTCGTCGCCGCTGGCGGGATCGAGCCAGCCGTGGCGGCGGTCCGCGAGCGCGTCGGGCACACCGTCCACATCGAGGTGGAGGTCGACCACCTCGAGCAGATCCCGGCGGCGTTGGAGGCGGGAGCCGACTCGATCCTGCTCGACAACCTCAGCGACGACCAGCTGCGTCGCGCCGTCGGGTTGGTGGCGGGGCGTGCCGTCACCGAGGCCTCAGGCGGCATCACCCCGCAGCGTGCCGCCGCGGTGGCGGCGAGCGGCGTGGACGTCATCTCCCTGGGGTGGNTGACCCACTCCGCGCCCCGGCTCGACGTCGCCCTCGACCTCACCGCCTCCGCCGCGCGATAGTCCCCTGATGGAGACTGTCGTTGGGCACGTCTCCGCTCGTCCACGAGCGCAGCCACCTGCGCGAACCACGACGTCTCGGTCTCGGTGACGACCGGACGGGCGGATCGCTGCAGGACGTCCCCGACCCCACCTCCCACGGCCGCAGGTCTTGCAGCCCTTCGACCACGGGACGGACGGATCGCTGCAAGACCTCCCCGACCCCACCTCCCACGGCCCCAGGTTCTGCCGCGCTACCCGGTCGGTATCAGGGTGGCACCATCGCGCCATGGCCATGACGCTGCGTGCCGATGACGAGGGCCACCTCGATATCGAGCAGATCGCCCAGCGACGGGTCACCCGCACGAACTGATCGCGAGCGCAGTCGTGTGCGCCACCCGCCTCAGCAGCTCCCACCCATCATCACGGCTGCGGCGTCCTCGGCGAGCGGTTCCACTCATGCGCCGACGACATGCACGCTGGTGGGTGCGCGGCCGCGTACGAGGTGTTGGAGCTCG